>Ga0153916_10000230_pt1 | contig 35962 bp, 26 predicted proteins | sample Opewatmetagenome_FD_109642 | JGI IMG/M metagenome (GOLD analysis project Ga0153916, IMG submission 109642) | Freshwater wetland microbial communities from Ohio, USA - Open water 3 Core 3 Depth 4 metaG | ecosystem: Environmental > Aquatic > Freshwater > Wetlands | place: USA: Ohio, Lake Erie...
CCGCAGCCGCGTCACCAGGTCCTCGCCCAGCTCCTCGTAGAGATGGACCAGGACCTCCGTGTCGGATCGCGTGCGGAACCGGTGCCCTTTGGCCTGCAACTCCTGCCGCAGTGCCGGAAAGTTGTAGATCTCGCCGTTGAAGACGACCTGGATCGAGCCGTCCTCGTTCCCCATGGGCTGCCGGCCGCCTTCCAGGTCGATGATCGCCAGCCGTCGGTGGACCAGTCCGACGCCGGCCGCCGAGAAGACCCCCTCCCCATCCGGCCCGCGATGCGCAATCGCCTCGCCCATGGCCTTCAGCACGGCGGGATCAACGGGCCGCTGTGGATCGCGATAGAGGATTCCGGCAATGCCGCACATGGCTTACCTAGTGACTTTCCCACCCGGCGGCCGACGCGCCGCGGGCGCTTGCCAGATCGGCCGCGTTGCGGTAGCGGATCACGCGGGCCGGCACGCCGACGGCCACGGCGTAGTCGGGAATCGGCCTGCTCACCACGGCCCCGGCGCCGATCACGCAGTGGCACCCCACGTCGGCCAGCACCGTCGCCCGATCCCCGATCCAGGTGTCCTGGCCGATCGTGATCCTGGGCCACGTCCCGGGCTGCTCGCGGATCGGAACGTCGAGCCGATCGATGCCGTGCTGGTTCCCCCCGTTGGCGATCGAGACGTGCGAGCCCAGCAGGACGTCGTCCTCCAGCGTCACGTCGCCCAGACAGCAAAACGATCCCACGTAGACGTTCCGCCCGATCTCGGCGGTCGGATGGGAGAAGATCGTCCCGAAGCTGATGCACGCGCCTTCGTCGCAACGGGCCAAAACGAGCCGATAAAACGCCCGCCGCAGGTAGACCCCCGTCAATCCCGGCAGCAGACTGAACGCCTGCGACCAGCCGGGAAAGGCGTGCTGCGCCCCCCACAGCCACAAGCTCGCATAATACATGGCCGCCGCAGGCAGAACGACGATCGTGACCAGGGCGTTGGCGAGCGCCTTCAATGCATTCTTCATTTCCGCAACAGTCGATCAAATACACCGGCTAATTGGCTGGCCAGGTTCCGGCGGCTGTAGAGCGTCAGACCGTCGCGGCAGCCGATGCGGCGAGCGATATCGCCCTTCTCCCACTGTCGGTAACAGTTGCGCAAGTGAGTGGTGAGGTCGTCGATCTCATCGTGGCGGAACACTCTCCCTTGTCCCGTCTCGTCGAGAAGCTGCGACACTTCAGAAGGCCGGTCGCAGACGGCGACAATTGGCGTCCCGCTCCGCAGGTACTCGTACAATTTACTGGGGACGGAATAGGAGATTCTTTTCGGGTACACGTGGAGCAGCAAGTTGCATTCGCTGAGCAATCGGCAGACCTTGCGGTGCGGCACGTTCCCGAGGAGTTCCAGATGCGCAAGGATCGTGGGATCCGTGACGTAGTTGTGTGCCCAGGCACTGGAGTCGCCCGCGAGGGACAGGACGGTTTTCGGTCTGTTCTCTTCCACGAGAAACCGCCGAAAGGCGCTCAGGAAGGTGCTCGGGGTGTACTCCCCGTAGAAAGATCCCGAGTACATGATCCGGAACCGCTCGGACCCGGGCCAAGCTTCGATCTGCGTGAAATCTGCCTCATCGTATCCATTGGTGATAGTCGTGACTTTCTCCGGGGGGACGCGATGTTTCTCAATGATCGTCGCGTGATTGCTGCGGGTGTTTGCGACGACCATGTCGGCGGCCTGGTGAATCCGATGTTCCAGACGGAGGTCGATTCGCCTGCGCCACTCCCAGGGATTGTGGTACGACAACAGGTTGTCGGTCCACGGATCGCGGAAGTCGGCAACCCAAGGGAGTGAGAACTCGGACTTCAACTGCAGAGCGACATAATGGCTGGTGACGGGAGGTGAGGTGCTATAGATCAGTTGGTGGCGTTTCTCCCGGAGGACCCGCTGAGCCTCGGCGAGAACGGCGGCACGCCAGTGGCTGCACGCGTCGGGGTACTGGAGCCCCGCCCTCATCAGGCGGCCCCACCTCCACAGGTACGGCACCTGGTCGAGCAGCCTCCAGATCCGCGGCCAGTCCTCTGCCCATCCCGCCCGCACGACCTCTGTCTCCGGAGGAATATCCTCGCCGAAACCGACATCCCCGCGCGGTGCAACCCTCCAGTTCGGTGCAATGACCGTGCTCTGCCAGCCGAAATCGCGTAGATACTTGACGAACTTCGTGGTCCGCAACACCCCTCCCGATGTTGCGGGGGGGAAGAAATATGCAAGCATTAGCACCCGTTTACGCATTACAGATTCCTTCTGCACTCGCTATTCTGGACGGTCCTGCTTGCTGAATAGTACGTGAATCCAGTTTGCCCGAGTGAAAACGAACACCCTTTGCAGTCTTGTTAGGGTGGTCGAGGCTCGCGTGAACACTCGTTGCGCGAAGGTTCTGTCAGGCGGCTGCTTCAGCTTGGCGCCACAGAATACGCAACCCTCCTCCTGATTGTAGGTCCCATGAGGGTTGCCCGCCAAATCCATTAGAAATGCCGAAAGAGCATTGGTCCTCTCACGGTTCTCGCCGATGAGCGAAACACGTTTGGCGACGAGCTTTGGAAACAGATTCGTCAAGCGCAATTCATCAAAGACATTCACGTGTCCCCAAGGAGGATTCGTTCTGCCGCACGTCAGACAAATGGTGCGCCCTATGCGGATGTCCTGTTTGTATGGAACCCCAACCACGACAGACTTTCGTGCCACTCGTGCAATCTCGTCGGCAGCCTTTTGCAGTAGTTCAGGGGGGATATGCTCAAGCACTTCGGCGCACAGAACGGCATCAAATGAGTCGTCCGCAAACTCAAGACAGGTCGCATCTCCTTGGATGCTGACTATTCCGGTGTCCGGGATGTTGGGCTTCTCCAAGTCGAGAGCAACTACTGTGTGGAAGGAAGATGTCAGAAGGCGAGACAGGTACCCGTCTCGTGCGCCGATGTCAAGCACCGTACCGCCCTCCGTGCCAAGCATCTCCAGCAGGCTGGCAACTCGCTCGCGCTCTATCGGGTTGCCTCTATACTCTGTTAGGTCCATAGCACATCCTATGCACACGACTACAGTGTCGTGTCTGGCTCGGCATTCCGGCAAAGCCGTTCAAGCTGTATCAGATAGACAGCCGGCAGGAGGAACCAATTCGCCGACACACAGAACTCCCGATCTGACGTACAGCGAAGTAAACGCGGAAGAAGGAACACTGTTCGCACCCATCGCGGCGGCCTGCCCCAATATGCGTATCGGAGGAGTTGAAGGGCAAAGCGACGCCATCGCCTCGTTTGCGACGCTCCAGCACTCATCGGCTTGCGAGTTGGAGTTGCAGAGAACTGTGGCTTTGCCTCAAACGGGACGGAGGAATATCGCGGATACGCGCGCCGAATAGCCTCAGTGTGAAACGTGTAGTCGAGGAAGGTTTCTGCGGGCAAAGAGCCGAGGAGGTCGTACACGGCACGATCGAGGTAGGGGCAGAATACCTTACCGACCTGCGCGTAAATACAGCACGGCGACAGCGCCGCGACACGCCGTGTACGGTTCGCGAGGAAGTAAGACGCGACCGGATTCGCAGCTTCCTGGTGTTGCTTGAGTTCGTTCTCCAACTCAGCGAGCGCCGCGTCACGATGGAGTTGTCGGTACATGTCTGAGGGCAGAATAAGAGCTAGAGCGGACTCCAGTTCAATCGGCATGAGCATGGCCGCCAAGTGTGCAAGACGCCCCGTGTCAAACAGTTCGAGCCGTTCCTTCGTTAGAAAATGGCCGGCGGAAAGGACATCTCCCGCGAGCCCGTCGTACAAGACTCTTACCTTTCCTGCGAGGAAGTCTGTTATTGCCAGGACCCAGCCGTGCTCCGTCGTGCCAAACTGTGTGAGCAGGTTCTTGCGTAGCTCTGCATCGCATGCGTATTCCTCCGTCTCAACAACGGTATGCTCAAGCTCCAGCGCCGCGGCTATCGCCCCTGCGACGTGAACCTCCTCTTCCTTGGTTCGCGCTGTGATGCACCAGTCTGGCCGATATCCCAGGCGAGACAATTCAAGAAGAATATGGCGCGAGTCTCGGCCTCCGCTTAGCGGTGTTGCGAAGCGATCGTCGGGCACTCGTTGGCGGATCGCGTCGCGGAAAGCGGCGATGTACCCATCGATAGCGTCCGCCCTCGCGATCTGTTGCCGGCGGAGCTGCACGGGGTGTCCGAATACCTCCGCGTTGCCGTTCTTCCAGTCAACCATCGCTGAAGGTGGGAGCGCCCGAATGTGTCGGAAGGCTGTATGGTCACCAATGAAGTATCCCAGGCGAAGAAACAACGCCAACCCCACGTCGTTCAAGTCCGCGGAGCCGGACAGTCTTAATAACTGCGGAATCGATGTGGAGATAGCAAAACACCCCCGTTTTGTGTAGTAATACGCTGGATAGAATCCGTAGCGATCATTCGCGACAATAAGCGTCTCCCCATCCCAATACCACTCCACGAAGAGTCCATCTTCCCTAGAGCCTGCGCGATACGGGTTGCACCCTTCGACGTGGACGTCTGAGCCAGTTTGCTGAACAAGAAGGTATGGCTGTTCCATTGATCCACCGCGCAGTTACGACAAACGCATCCGCCAGCCCGCTGATCACGTCCTCCGCCCGGATGTCGCGGAGCACGTCACGTCTGCATGCAGAAGGGCCGTGGTGCACCTGACGCGATCAAGCTGCCTCAGCCGGATCCGACTCTGGGCGTCGCATTCCCTTAACCCGCCGGGAAGACCAGCGCGCCCTCCAGGAGTCCCCTTGCCTTCAGCCGGCGCGGCATCGCCGGCGCTTCCCAACGCCGTTCGTTCGTGGCACCTGCAACGATCCGAATTTGGAGTGTTGCAGAGGTAATCTAGGTTGTTCGCGCGTAAGTCATGCTGTGCTGACAGACTCCTGGCTCGCAGTCCATGCCCAGCGGGCCACGCGTCCAACGAGCGGCATCGCCCAACCAGCCCAGGTGAGTCCGCCAACCGCGCACAGCGACGCGTCCGAAAGCTCAAAGTAGCCTAACGACCTATAGCCTACGTAGCAGAGACCCATGCCAGTCAAAACGAGTCCAGACCGCACTAGGGAATAATCGATCCGGTCAATCCGCCGGCACATAAGCAATGTCGTTGCCGACAACACGCCGAAAGCGAGCACACTCGCCCATGCCGCACCTCCACCCGAGAGCAGCGGAATCAGCAATACGTTGCCGAGTAGGCTCACCACAGCCCCTAGCAAGTTTCCCGGGAGGAGGCTTGAAGTCTTTTTCGCCACAAGCGCAGGGATGTTGAAGAACGTGTTCAGGCTGAAGAACAACTGCCCCAGGCAAATCAACGGTATCAAGTCTGCAGCCGGAAGGTAGTCGGGCGCTGCCATAAGCTCGATCAACGGTCTTGCAAACAGGCAAGCCCCAAGCATCGCCACCATTATGCCATATGTGAAATGAGCGTAAACCCTTGCGTACGTGCGTTTAGCGTCAGACTGTTCGGCAATCTCGTAGACTACGACTCCCCAAATCGAGGCAAAGGGGAGCAAACATAGGGTGTTCACGGCCTGGCCAATGTTGGAGGCCAGGGAATAGACGCCAACTTCATGGAGGTCAAGAAACACGCGGAGAAAGTATCGGTCCGCCTGGCGCATAACCAACTGCAGGAAGGCGACGCCAATAAGCGGGACACTGAACCGCCACAACTTGCTCACCAACGGAAGGTGGAATGCGTATGTTCCTCGGTCGTAAACGAAGATAGTAAACGAGATCAGCATCATCAGACCGCCGGTAATGAGGTTGCCCCATAGCACCCCGGCGACACCCATGCCGAGATTGACCAAGAAAAAGACATTCAACGCCACGTTGATAAACAGGCGGCAGAGCGAAAGGCACACCGAAAGCACGGACCACTTGCGCACGCGCAGGTAAGCATCCGCGACCCACCCGACGGCAGTGAACCAGAGTGTTGGTAAGGCGATGGCGTAGAAGTATCCACCTTCGCCATTCTCCAGGCCCAACGTAACGCGCGCCAGGATATCGCGCGAAAGCCAGGCCGGAGCCACGACAGTCGTCGCTGCGACCGCAAGGAAAGACGCGCCCGTCCACCAGACCTGATTGCGCTCCTTTTCGTTTTGCGCCTCGAAGTGGTGACGGCTGATGGCGGCTACCGCTCCGGAACCAATGAGGATCCCCAGAACCGCAACCGTCAAATCGAGGATAGCGATGCACCCATACTCTTCGGGGCTCAAGTAACTTGTATAGAGCGGCAGCAGCAGAAACGACGCCAAGCGCGCGAGGACCTGCCCGAGCCCGTAGACGGCCGAGTGCTTCAGGATGTCGCGATAGGCCAGATGCAAGACGCAACGTTCCCGGTCGTGAGGATGTTCTTCAGCACTCCTTAAGGCTGAAGTCCGTGGACTCAAGCCAAGTGCGGTTCACGGCTGCAAGCTGACGAAGAGCGCGGTTCCCCGAGAATCCCAGCATCGTGCCAAACATTGAGGCTGAGAGAATGAGCGTCAACGCATTCCAGCAACGAAGAGCGAGAAAGAGAGGAGAATCAGTTTTCACCTCCAGGTTCCCGTAGCCATCAATCAGCGCTTCCAGGAACGGCTGCAGCGCGCGCCGGCGACGCTGTGAAAGCTCGGATATAGCCCAGACAGCATGCCAGAGACGAACAAGGTCGGAGAGCGCTAGCCCTTCACGAGTGTCCGCGAAGTCGACAATATACAATCCGCCTTGCGGATCGACCAGGATGTTGGCCAGATCGAAGTCTCCGTGGATTCTGGCCACGTATTGGGACCCGAACGTCAGGCGGGGGCCGATGATCTGGCCCACGTAACTCCGAATGCGCCTCGTGGTATGTAACCCGACGGGACAGTCGGCCCGCCGCTGGAGGTGCTCGAGCTTGCACGATGTTCTATCGGCCAGGCGGGCAAGGTACTCTCGCGAGTCGACCGCCAGGAAGCCGGTGGACGCGTGATACGCGCGTAACCATTTGCCGAGGCGGGCCCCGAGGTCCTCTGCGCTGCACCGGTGGAGCGATCGCCAACGACACCACCCGGTCCTGTTCCAAAGGTGATTGAAAAGGCTCTCGGCCCGCGGTACATGTTCCGTGACAAGCATACACTCTTGCACAGCCAACCTGTGCACTCGGGGGGGGCGGACTCCGTCGATTCCTGCCGTGACCAGCTCCGCTCGCCGCAGCTCCTCAGCTTCCCGCTCCAGGAGCTTGAGATCCCCTTGCTTATAGTGAAGCGGCACGCCTCCCGGATCCTGGGCGTCCAGCAACAATCCCGTGGTCGACCGCGGATTGACGTTCGACGAAAGAACTCGATACCGATCGGGCTTCACGTGGGACACATGAATGCGAAAAACGCGAAACTGGGGATCGAGCTAGCGGCGCCTTGGTCAGGCAAACCGGTAGGGGAGATAGCTCAGTTTGCGAAATAGCCACGCCACCATGCGGCGAGGGTAGCGGCGACCCTCCACCGGCCGCGGCTCCTTCCGACCGACGACCACCGGCCGGCCGTAGAGCCACGGCGCATCCAGCGACACAAACGGGAAACCGTTCCTGGCCAGTGCCCTCTTGAGGAACCTCGGGTGCGCGCGCCGCTTGACGCCGGGGTTATTGCGGTGGTCGCCGCGCACCGTGTTGCCCTGAATCAGAAACAGATCCGAGATGGTTGCCACATGACGTATGAGTCGTTCGATCTCTTCGTCGTCCAGATAATAGACAGAGCACAGCGCGAGAACGACGTCAAACCTGCCAAGATCCAGCGCGGACAGCGTGCGGATATCGGCGTCCACATACCTCACGTTGTAGTGCGCGGCACAACGCCACTCCACCACTTCTTTGACGAAGGTGGCCTGTTCGTACCATCCCTCCCACGTCGCGTGAGAGTCCACGCCGACAACTTCGCGCGCTCCGCATCTGGCCAGATGAATCGAGATCAGGCCTGCGTTGCAGCCGAGGTCCAGGATTCGCTTGCCCTGCAAGTTGGGGAGATTGCGGCGAAGAATGAACTCGAATCGGTCGCCACCCATGTGCGGCGTGTTGAGGGGAGCGTCCGGCCAATTCCACGGCCGCATCACGATTCCGTTGCCAAGGTTCACAGGCGCATACCATTTCATCGCGCTGGCCCGCGCAAGAACGCTCTGATCATCCAAGTGTTCGGCTGACCCAGGGCCGGTCATGATGGGATTCATCTCTACATCGACCTCCGATCTCAAAGCTTCCCCTAGTGGGCAACGCGCCTTGTACCTTCCCTATTCGCACGGTTGCTGCAGACCGGGCGCGAAGGCCCTTCGCAAGCTGATTGCTTCGATTCATGGACTAAGGCGAGCGGCGACCACTGGGGCCACGATGGCAGGCGAGCGTGACGGGGGCTGAAACGGCGCGGGTTGCTGAACGCGGGCAGGGCTGGCCAGATTCAGGACGCCGGCGCCGACGAGCGCGATGTAGTAGGGTAGTTCCACCCCCTCGATCGACACGAAGCTGGCGGAAACGGCAAATCCGACCAGGGCCGCGATGGCCATCCGGCTTGCGTCGAGAAGCCATGGGTCCAGCCCGGCGGCCGGCCTGCGCCAGAGCCTCCCAAGGCGCCAGACGGTCAGGCCGTAAAAACCCACCAGGAACGCTATGCCCGGGAAACCCAGCTCGGCGCCCGTCTGGAGCCAGAGGCTATGGGCTTCCTGGACCTGACTATAACCCGGCTTAACGCCTTCCGGGTGCCGGAGCGTGGCGGCCGTGCGGAACTGGTTGGGGCCCACCCCGAACACGGGCTCCTCCTCCATCATTTCCCAGCAATATCCCCAGTAGCGAAGACGGCCGGACGATGAGGCGTCCCTCTCCTCCGCTTTCACAAACACGCTGGAGAACCGCTCGACGACCGGCGGTCCGGCTAGGCTCAATCCGACCGCCGTTGCCAAGGCGAAGATCGAGAGGTTGCCGCGAGTTTTGGGGATGAGGATGAATGCGACCACTCCCGTCACGATCAGTCCCAGCATGCCGCCGCGGGACATGCCGAACATCGGCACGTGGGCCATCAGGGCGGCGGCCGCGAAGGCGAGCCAACGGCGCCAAACGACCTTTTCTCCCAGGCCGAGGAAGAACGCCAGGCCCGCCCCGGCGACCATCGTGATCGACAGGGTATTGTTGTCCATTCCCGCGAACCCGCCCACGAGCAGCCGGTTGAAGCCCTCGTAGTAGCTCAGGTTCAGCTCGAACGCGACGTACGCCTGGGAGAGCATCAGGACCCAGGCGACCAGTCTCAGCTTCTTGACGGAGTCGACGAGCGTCATCCCCACGACAAACGGCAGGACGATCTTCGACATCGCCTCGACGAATTGCCAAACGCCGGTCGCGTCCGGCGTCGCGGACGCGCTCACGATCGACCAGGAGAAGAAGCCCAGCAGACAAATCGCGGTTCCCTTTCCGCCGCCGAATTGCCATCGGCCGAACCCCTGCAAGGCCCACCCGATCAGCAGGGCAATGGCGATGATCCGGCTGTAGTTGCCCGGGGGCACCGACCAGTACCACATCGCCTCGGGCTTGATAATGGCGAAGCAAAAGTAGATCAACAGCCCGATGAAGGGGTCGAACAGCGACGCCACGGCTCCGCCGTAGGTCAGCAGGTAGGTGAAAATCAGGCCCTTCACGTTGCTGGCTCAGCTTGCGGCGACGGAGGCAACGGTCTCGCCAACACGCTCGTAAACGGCAAGGATGCAGTTCTCAGGGTAGCGAACGCCCACGGTGTTCAGGATCTTCCAACTCAGCAACTCGAAAAAATGAAGGACGCGGAAACGCCAAAACGCATGGCAAAACGGAAGGCGAACAAACAGGATCGCGCGAAAGCCGTTGGCTCCGAAAAGCGTCGACAAGCGCGACTGGGTATTCATGCGATAGACGACGGGAAAGGTCTCTCCTGACGCCGTGCGCCAGAGGAAGTGTTTGATCAGGTGATGAACCCACATTGGCGTCACAGCGCTTACGATCGACGTGAAAGACCAGCGATGCACCGTGTAAACGACGACTCGGGCACCGGGCCGGGTGAGTCCCGCCATTCTGCTGACGGCTGACTCGGGGTTGGCAATATGCTCCGCAACCATCTGGAGCGTGATCAGGTCGAAGCGGCGGTCGGTCTGCAATTGCTCGATCGGTACGGCTGCGCGTGCGTGGAGCAGCTCGTTCTGGTTAACGCTGTGGTCGGGGTCAATGCCAAGCAGAAACCCACACCGCGAGGCCAGAACCTTTGCCAGCTTCGGATTCTCGGGAAGAATGCTTCGTCCACACCCGACGTCGAGCCAGTTGATCCCAGGGAGGACCAGCTTGGAAACCATGGCCTCATAATAGATCCCGGGTGGAAAGTAGCCGAAGCGGCGCCGCAAACGTACGCCCCAACCGCACCGACACAAACGGCCGTGCCTCACACGGAGCACCCCCAACAGCTCACGGAGGGACGGCATCGGCTCCGTTCGCGGTATCGGCCGGCAGTGGAGACAACGCTCAACGAGGTCCATACGCCGAGGCCGTGACGGCAGTGTGACCGGCTTGGGAAGGTCGCTGCCGGCTGGCGGCGACGCGAGCCCAGGGCGATTCCCATGCAGGGAGCCGAGCCTCCCACGCGTAGCCGGCTTCGACCAGCTTGCGGCCCGCCAGCCCCAAGCGCCGCCGGAGTCCCTCGTTGTCCAGGAGGCGAGCGACGGCGTCCGCCCATTCGGCGGGCGTCGTGGCCTGGGATAGGTGGATGTCAGGCTGCATATCCAGCCCATCCCGTGCTTGCGGACTCGCGACCACGGCCTTCCCCATCGCCAGCGCTTCGAGGACTTTGTTTTGGATGCCGCGGGCGACGCGCAAGGGGACCACGACCAGCGCGGCGTCGGCTAGGTACGGACGGACATCGCGAACCTCGCCCACCAGCTCGACGCCGGGCAATCGGGCCAGACGGCGAACGGCGGCCCCAGGCCGGCTGCCGACCACCCGAAGGGTTGCCCCGGGCCGGCGACGGCGGACTTCCGGCCACACGTTCTTGCAGAACCAGGTGATCCCGTCGATGTTGGCACGGTAGTCCAATGCGCCCACGAACACGCACTGCTGCGACCGTGACGCGACGGCCGATTCCACGGGCCGAAAACAGTCCAGATCCACGCCGTTGGGAATCGCGTAGACGCAGTCCGCGGGGCAGAAGCTCCGGTAGATCTCCGCTTCGGACTGACTGACCAGCGTGATCGCCGCGGCGCGCCGCGGCAGGGCACTTTCCAGTCGCCGAAGACGATACCCCTCCATGCGGAAGAGAAACCGACGCAGCCACCGCGAGTGCTCGGCGTAGTCGAGCCACTTTTGGCTGTCGACGTCGACGAGGTCGACGATCGCGGGAACGCCGGCGAGGCCCGGGGCGTCGAGGTACTGGACCATGCTCGAGCAGAAAGCGAACGCCGCGTCGAACCGGGTCTCCTCAGCCCAGCGGTGAACGGTCTGCTTGAGCTCGCGGGAGTAGAAGAGCCCTTCGGTGGCGGTTCGTCCGGCCAGAAGCGACCACGCGGCAGATGCCCAACGCGCGTACCGCCCGAGCGGGACGGCGGCGACCCGCCGGCACAGGCCTTGGAGGACTTCCATGGTCGGCCCGGGCGGGGGCTCTTCGGCGAGGAAGGCAAGATGGACCTCGGCCCGTGAGGCGAGGAACTTGAGGACGTGGAACGACCGGATCCGGTCGCCGCGGTTGGGCGGATACGGAACACGATGGACGAGATAGAGGACTCTTTCGCGGGGCTCGCTCATCGCCGTGTCGTTGGCCGGGGGTCCGCCGGTGCCCCGCTCAAGGGCGCCCGGCGTCATTGCTGCCAGTCACTGCTGGGGAATCACGTCACAGATCCGCCCGAAACGAAACTGCCGCAGGAGCACCTCGAGCTTCCGCTCGGTCGAGGCGAGGTTGACGTAGTGTCGAAACCTGGAGAGGGGTGAACGGACGGGCAGGCGGGGTTGATCGGGATCGATTTCCCAGGGATGCACGTAGAACACGAACGGCTGTTTGACGTGGCGATTGACTTTGGCAAGCCAGCGAAGCGTCAGCGGCAAGGGGAGGAGGCGGAAGTAGCCGCCGCCGCCGACCGGAAGCTTCAGTCCGGCGAACCGAAGCACGGGGGGAGGAAACTCCCAGAGGGGGCCCGCGGCCGTCGCGATCCGATGAAGCGCGGGACATGCGTCCGGGATCCCGTAACGGTCGTGGAGGGCCGGAACGATGCTGGTATCGACCACGAACCCCTCCTCCACGAGCAGCTCGAGGGCCCAGAGGGACCGCCGCGTGATGGAGAAGCTTGCGGCACGGTGCGCCGTGACCGGCGCTCCGATCGTGTCCTCGAGAATGCGCTTGGACGTCCGCAGGTCGGCGCGGAACTCGGCGGGGGATTGCTCGTAAACCAAACGGTGCCAGTGGCCGTGGGAGCCGATCTCATGTCCGCTGCGGTAGATGTCGCGCACGAGGTGGGGGTAGGCTTCGGCGACCCAACCGAGCACGAAGAACGTTGCCCGGACCTGATGGCGCTCCAATAGTGCGAGCATTCGGTGGGTGTTGGCCACGACCCGACTCTCGTAGCTTCCCCAGCGACTGCGATCCACTGCCTTCTCGAAGGCGGAGACGTGGAAGTAGTCCTCGACGTCGACGGAAAAGGCGTTGAGCAACTCGGAAGTGTTCATCCGCGATGGAAGCCGCTCTTCCCGGCTCGCTGCGAGAACGTTGCAGGGACATGGCGAGCTACCCACGAGCCATTCCGCCTCAACGGGGCTTGCGCGCCGCTTGTCCGGGCAGTCCCTCGCGGGTTTCGTGATCGGTGCCGTTCTTGCCGTCACCGTCCGGCGGAGGGGCCGCGGCCACGATCTTGTCGGGCGAAGTGTAATCGCCCCTGGCGGACCCGTTTGCCGACGGCGCGTGCTGGCCGGACCGCACGACGCGACGTTCCAGCCCTAGGAGCCGGACCGCCGGCAGCTTGAACAGCCGCGCCAAGGTGCACAGGAGCACCCGCACGTCCAGCAACAGCCCTGCGCGCTCGACGTATTGCAGGTCCAGAACGAGCTTGCACTTCACACTTTCCAGGTCGCTGTCCGGCGGGAGATTGAGTTGGGCGAGGCCGGTGATCCCCGGGTGAACGGCCAGCCGGTTGCGGTAGCCGGGGATTTGCCGGGAGAGGATCTCGACGAACTCGGGTCGTTCCGGCCGCGGGCCGATCAGCGACATGTTGCCCCGCAGGACGTTGAACAACTGAGGGAATTCATCGAGGTGGAATCGGCGCAAGACGCGTCCCACGCCGGTGACCCGCGGATCCATGGGTTTGGCCCAAACCGTGCCCGTCAAGGCCTCCGCGTCGCTCCGCATCGTCCGGATCTTGTACATGGTGAATCGCTGGCCGTCCCTGCCGATGCGGACTTGCCTGAGGATCCCGGGCCCGCGGGAAGTCGTGCGGACAAGCAGCGCGAGAAGACCCACGATCGGCAGCCCAGGAATCAGCAAGAGACCGGCGAGGGTCCGGTCGAGAATGCCTTTCCAGCGGAAGTAGGACGAGGGGATGACGTCGTAGGACGCCAGCAACTCGCCGGGGCCGGCCCCGTCGACGCGATAATTGTCCGAGTCCAGCGGACTTCCTTTTGCCGCAATGGCACACATAGTGTCGTTCCTCAACGCTGTCAGTTGCCGATTGGGTCGCTGAGCGATTTCACTTGCCTTTCACGAGATACGGTTTCGCCGCGCCGACGAAGTCGAGAAGGAATCGGTATGCCGCATCCTCTCCGCTGGCATGGTCCGGCGGCACGGGGGCGACCACCTGGATCTTGTAGAGGTAGGGCTGGCCGGCGAAGGAGAAGCGGGGCTGGCTGGGCGCCGACCAAGGGCCGCCCGTCGTCCACGCATAGTACACCCGCAACCGGTCTCCCGCCGCGTCCCGCCGCTCGAGCGTCATTCCCCAGAACTCGTGTTCCAATCCCTGCGGATCGACAAGCGCGATCCGCTCGGGCTCCGCAACGATCGAGTATTCCCGGCTCGAATAGCAGATGTCGGGAGTATGGACGGAGATCGGCCCTGTGGGTCCGAGAAGCAGGTTGGCGTCGACCGCTTCCCCGGTCTGCGCGTGGACGAACTGCCTCAGGAAATACCCCGCACATTGCAGGACGTCCCGCACGGTCGCACCCAGCTCTCCGGAAGACCGCTGTCGCCAGCACCCGGAAGGACCGAAATCCGCGGGAAACTCCTGCAACTTCCCCGCGGCGGCGGCCATCTTCTCGGAGATGCCCCAGCGATTCTGAATCTTGCCGTCGATCAGGCCGGACGCGGCCGTGATCAGCACCGCGATCAGGACTCCCACGGCCGGCACGAACCTTCGCATCTTGGCTCCCGCAGTCGGGCGGCTTCCCGGCAAAGACCGCTAACGCAGCCTCTCGTCCAAGTCCGCCAACATCTTCTGTTCTTGAGTCGTCAGTATCTGCCGGTCCAGCTCGGCTCGGCGGACCATCTTGAACGCGTCGCGAGCCTTCTTGAGCTCCCCCTGCCGCTCGTAGGCCAGGGCCAGGTGAAAGCGAAACCTTGGGTCCGCGTCCAGCGTCGACGAAGCGCCCTCCAGAAAACGAACCGACTCCCCAGGCTTGCCGTCCACCAGAAGGATCCATCCCTTGGTGTCGAGGAGGGCCGGCTGCGGACCCGCCGCGTCCATCGCGCCGTCAACGAGCTTCAATGCCTCCGGCCGGCCGCCGGGTTTCTCCGCCAGCAGCGTCGCCAGATTGTTCATCGCCAGGACGTGTTTCCCGTCCACGCCGAGAGCCTGCCGCAACAACCGCTCGGCCTCGTCCATCCGCTGCTGGAGGATGCGAACCGTGGCAACGCTGACCAGCAAGTCGGCGTTGTCGCCGTGCTTTTCGAGGGCGCGGGTGAGAGCGGGCTCGGCCAGACGGAAACATTCGTCCTTGTTGGGATGGCCTGCAACCAACACGCCGACGAGTGCCATCGCCAGCGGAATTCGCGAGCCCTCCGCCGCAGCCGCAGAGAGGCATAGCTCGATGGCTTCCCGGGTCCGCCCCTGCCGCGCCAGCGCGACCGCCAGCGGCCCGTACCGCTCGGGAGCCAGCTCCTTCAATCGCCGGTACCATCGCTCCGCCCTCTTGTACTCCTCCAATTGAGAGTACAGGTTGCCGAGACCCGCCGCGAACTGTGCCTCGCGCTGCTTGTCGCCGGCACCGGTCCTCTCGGCCTGCGCCGCGAACGAGTCCACCGTCTTGTCGATCTCCCCCGTCCGACCCATCGCTTTCAGCCAGCGGGCTCTGAGACTCACGGTCCTCAGATCGCCGGGGGCCGCCTGTTCCAGCCTCGTCATCCATCCGGTGGCCTCCGCCGGGAGGTTGTTCCGCAGCAGCAGGTCGATGTAGCCGATCATGTGCGACGGGTCGGGCTTCGGACGGCCGAGAGCGGACAGGTACTGCTGGCGGGCAGCGCCTAGCTTCCCGTCCGACTCCAACAAGCGGGCCAACAGGATTCGATCGTTCGGGCTTGCCTGGCCGGCGTCGGCGACCACGCGTTCCAGAATCTGCACTGCGTTGCGGAGGTTCTCTCGTCCACCCCGCCGCGCCAGCAGCAACGCTTGGAGCCGCTGGTCGAGGCTGGACACGTCGCCGCCGGACTCTGACGACTCCAGCAGCTTCTCCGCCTCCTGCCACGCCTCGTGCCCTCCGCGGCCCGCGAGAACGGCCGCCAGGGCCCGCCGCAGATCGCGATCCCGAGGCGTCGCCGCCAGGGCGGCGCGGAGCACCTTTTCGGCCTCGCCGGCGTCGGTCTGCGCGAAGAAGGCCGCCGCGCGGACGTGTACCCCGCTGCTTCCCGGAGTCAGCCGGATCGCCTCGCGATACTGCGTCTCGGCCGCCCGGCGATCGCCGAGCAACTCGTACCGCTGCGCCATGGCGAACGCGCGCTCGCCGTCCGTCAGCTTGGCGTTCTTTGAAAACTCGCCAAGCACCTCTCGGGCCCGCTCCGGTTGCTTGAGCCGCACGTAGAAAGCGAACAGGGGGTCATATACCCGCGGGTTGCCGGGCGCCAGCCCGACCGCTTCCTGGAACTGCTTTCCCGCCGCGTCCGTCTCCCCCCGAGCCAAGTGCACCTGACCGAGCCAGATTCTCGCCATCGGGTCCTTGGGCCGCTGCTCGACCCCCCGCCGCGCCGTCTCCAAAGCCCGATCAAGCTGGTTGCGCTGTACGGCAATCGACGTCTCCAGCGACGATAGGCTTTCCGAGGACGACCCCTGGTCGCGCAGCCGGGCAAGATACCGGTCCGCTTCCTCGAATCGCTGCAGCCGATAGAGGACGGTGACGAGGCGTTCGTAGGCCCAGACGCGCCGCTCCCCCAAGCGGATTGACTCCTGGTACGCTTCGGCGGCCTCGCTCAGCTTGTTCTGCGTTTCCAGGAGCATCCCGCGGAGAGCTACGCCGGGTGGCCACGCCGGGCGGCCGCTCTGGATGGTCGCCTGCAGCCGTACTGCTTGAGCAAACGCGGCGTCGTTGACAGCCTTGGACTCGGCCAAGCGTCGCCGCGCTTCGAAATACTGAGCATAAAGACCGGCCGGGCCCTCCAGGTCGCGGAGCTTTCCTTCCCACTTCTGGAGTTCCCCAGAATCGCGCCCCTCGAGGGCAAGATCGGCGAGCTGGAGAATCGGTTCCACGTCGCTCGGGTCTTTCTGGTGGAGGGCCAAAAGGAGTTCTTTCGCCTCGTCCTGCCGGCCTTGCAGGAGGCTGAGTTGCGCCAACTCCTTTTCCAAAGCACGTTTGCTGCCCGAGGACAGCGCTGGCACGCCGGCCCGCAGGATCGCGCCGGCCTTATCGTACTCCTTGCGACGGGCATGAAGCCTGGCGCGCAACAGGCACGCAGACTCCGGTGCGGAGCCAAGCTTCTCGATGGCCAGCAGCACGCGATCCGCGTCCGCGGGCGCCCCGATCCGATCGTAGAGCATGACGAGGGTTTCCAGGAAAACCGTCGAGTTGGAGAACTCGCTCTCGGTCGTCCGGAGCAATTCGGCCGCTTCGCGACATTTCTGGTCGCGCTGTCCCTGCTCCTCGCCTTGCACGACCAGATACTCCGCTTCCAGCAACCTGGCCCGCCAGGTGTCGGCAAGGCTCCACGGGTCGAGCGGGTTGGTCGCCTGGGCGAACGCTTTCCGGAACGGCTCCCAGTCTCTCTCCTCTTTGGACAATTGCACCTGATGTCGAAACTCCGCCCGCGCCAGGTCGAGCCACCTCTCCGGCGAGCCGTCGAGCGTTGCCGCTTGCCGGTAGTCTCGGACCGCGGCGTCAAGACGACCGGCGTTTTCCCAGGCCGCCGCCGCGAGGACCCGCGGCTGGAGGAGTCTCGACTGCCGGGCGGCAACCTGCTCATAACAGGTTGCGGCCAGGTCCCACTGCTTCACGGCGGCGTACACTTTGCCCAAAAGGAACAAGGATTGGAGGCCCGCCGCATCCTCGGTCGCATCCCCCGCCTCACTGAGGTTGGCCTGACGGAGAATCGAAACCGCTGCCAAGGGCCGGCCCTTCTGGACGAGCCATTTGCCCCGAAGCAGAGCGGCGTTCTGCTGAAGGCTCGCCCGCGCTCGCGGGCGCATCCGCGGGCCGAGTTCCGCGATCGCCTGCTCCAGGACGTTGATTGCGGCTTCTGCGAGGTCCAGTTGGCCTTGTTGAAGCAGGCTCTCCGCGAGCAGCAACTTGAGTTGGATGGTCTCCTTGCCGGCCTTCTGGATTCCCCGCTGGAGCACTTCCACGGCACGGTCGAGTTTGCCGTCGGCCAGCTCGACCCGGCCAACCCCCACGTATCCGATTTCACTGGTGGGCTGCAGCTCTATCAAACGTCCGTAGTGCGTGCGGGCGGCGTCGAGAAGCTGCCGGGCACGCTCGGCAGAACTTCGGTTGCCCCCGATCCGGAGGGCCTCGCGGTAGGCGTACTCCCCCGCCGCCATACGCACCTTGGGGCTGTCGGACCCGTGCTTGACCGCCGCTTGGAGATCAGCGTCCACTCCCGGCAATCCGTACTTCACACGGTATTCGTACCGCGCGAGATAGGCTTCCGGGCTCTGCGGGTTCGAGGCGACGGCATCGTCAACGATTTGATTCGCCTGTTGCTCGCGTTGCTCCCGATTCAAGGCCGACTTCCCGGCCGGCAGCAGGTCCGGCTCCTCTCGATAAACCCGCGCCAGCGTTGTCGCAAGCTCCAGATCGCGCGGGTTCAACTTGATCGCTCGCTCGAGGCCATCTCCGACCATCCTCGGCGATACGCCTTTGGCCACCAACTCGCCGGACTGATGCTCTCCGTGCCGTGCCAGAGCCAGGATCCGACATGCCTCGGCCAGGGTCCGTTTCGCTTGAGGGTCGTCAGGGTTCGACTTCAGGAGTTCTTGGGCCTGCTTCTCGACTTCGCGCCCCTGCTCCTCGGCGGAGCCAAACATGCCCGCTCGTCCATAGCTCGCCGCCATCAACTGCTTGCGGCCGAGCGCCAGCAGGACCTCGGCCAGCCGCGAGCGAAGGGCAAGCTCGTTTTCGGGCGGTGCGACGGGGATCGCCTCGTAGTAGAATTGCACGGCGCGAAGCCGCTCGCGATCGTCTTGAGCCGAGCGGTCGAACACTTCCGCCAGGCGGGCCCGAACTTTCCCGTCCTCCGGGCACAACCGCAGGTAGCGGTACAAATACGCAGCCGCCGACCTCCAATCCTGCGCTTCCTCCAAGCGGTCGGCCCGCTCCAGCATCACGGTCGCAATCCGCGGCATCTGCTGCCGGTGCCAGAGGTAAGCCCCGGGGCAAAGAACCGCCAACGCCACCGCCGTCGCTGCCAGCAGGGGAACGTTCAGCGATCGGCGTACCCGCGGCCCTCTCCCAGAAGTTGCCTGGCCGGCCGGTCGCTGGTCGATGACCGCGGTGGCACGTACCATTACGGAAAGATCCTTACCTTCCACATGACCGCATCAAAAAGTGGATCGCGTTCGCCCCAGCCGACGGCAGCAAACGGCAGGAAACCGGCCGGCAACGGAGTCTAGGGGTGGGGATAATAGTACTTCGCGTGGCGGTATTCATACCGGCTTCGCGGCACCCCGTTGAGCACCGCCCCGACCGGGCGACTCCCGGAGGCCAAGAGCCGCTCGCACGCCTTCCGCACGTGATCCCCGCGGCTGATGTTCCGCATCGCGCAGATCAAGCACGCATCCGCGACCTTCGCCATGACCAGCGATTCGGCAGCGGCGAGAACGGGGGGCGTGTCGATCACGCAGTAACGGTACTTGGTGGAAGCCTCGCGCAAAAGGGCTCGGAAGGCACCGTTGCCCAATAAGGTATGAGGGCTGGTCGTCAGCTTTCCGGCGGGAAGCAAGTGAACGCTGGCGCTGCAGTTCGTGATGATCGCCTCCTCCAGCGGGCTTTCTCCCTTGAGAACCTCCACCAACCCCGGCTCCAGCCGGGTATCGAACAACTCGTGAATGTCCGGCGACCGCATGTCGCCGTCGATCAGCAGGGTCGCCTGGCCGGACGCCCGCGCGAGACTGACCGCCAGCGACACTGCCACGCTCGTCTTCCCCTCGTGGCTCGAGGCACTCGTCACCGCAAAAACCTTCATGTCTTTGAGGTGCTCCGGCAGGAGGAGGTTGGTCCTCAGGCTGTCGATGCTCTCCTCGAACAACTGGACGTCGGCCGAGACGCGGCTCGACACGCTTCCGCGCGACGACCGCTTGCGGGAAGGCAAACGGGACACCTCCCCGACGACCATCAACTGCGACTCCTGCTCCAGGTCGGCCGATTCGCTCACCCGCCGGATCATCCGCTCCCAGGCGACCGCCAACAGGAACGGCATGCAAAAGGCCGCCAGGCAGGCCAAAGCCATTCTTCGGTAAGGGACCAGCTCTACCGGCGCCAACGGTCTTTCCGCCTCGCTCAGCGAAATGACCCGCGAGGGAGCCCGCTGCTCCGTCTTCAGTTGCGTCAAGCGCATCGTGATCAAGTCCAAAACCTGCTCGGCCAGCTTAAGCTTGTTGCGCTTGAACTCCAGCGCCAACGTCTCTCCCGAGCCTTGCTGCGCGCTGCCAAGCAGCTCATCGTATCGCTTCTTCAACGATTCCTCCTTCACGCGGAGTTCCTCCAACTCCGCGCGCTTGCTCGCCAATTCATCGCTGCGGCGGGCCGCGTATTCTCTCTTCAACTCCGCCTCCGCTTCTTTTCGTATGGCCGCGCGGACCTGGTCGAGCGTTTTCTCGTCCTCGGCAATCCGGTCTTGCAGCCGCTGCACCTCCTTGCGCAAAACCGGCGAGACCTGACTGGCCGACCCCTCGCTGCGAACCGTACCGCTCCCCGGTTGCGCCGCCGAGGCGCCGGCGCCCCCCTTCTGGAATGCGCGCTCCGTTTGCACCAACTGCTCCTTTTCGAAGAGCAATCTGCCTTTCAGTTCCTGGACCTTCGGGTTCTGTTCCACCGCCCTTTCCACCGCATGTTCAGGCACGAACACCGGCTGCTTCTGGACCATCTCCTCAAAGGCCTTCACCTTGGCCTGCATCACCTCGCGATCGACGACGACCAACGCCAGCCTGCTCTGCAAGTCGCCGAGGGGATGCTGCACGATGGATTCCGGCTCCGCCTTCGGCGCGTAAATGTCCTTGCCCGTAGCCTGCCGCGTCAATTCGCGCACGTTCTCCTGCAGTTGGCGCACTTCCTCTTCCCGCGACGACCTCTCCTGCTCGAGCAATTGAAGCGTCCGCTGCATCCGCTCCGACTCGTCCGTTCGTTGGAGCTCGAGGTACTTGGCAACCACCGCATTCACGACTTGCCTTGAATCGTCGGGGTCGGACATGGGAATCGATATCGTGTACAGCTCCGATTGCCCAATTTGCTTCACCGCCAGGTTCTTCGAGATCCATCGCATCTTGTCTTCTTGCCGGGTGAGTTCCGGCACGCGAGCGACTTCGGGCCGGCTGAGCACCGGGCCGAGCACGGGCGGGCTTCGCATCAACTCGATCTGCGTCTGCGCGAATCGCCCCGAGTAACCGCGATCCTGCTGCGCTTGAAAAGCAATGTAGGGAGTCGTCTCCTTGATCTGCAGCCACGCCGATGCCTCGTACTTCGGCTCGAACGACATCCAGACCGCTCCCCCCGCAAGCCCGGCCAAGAGAAGACCGATCGGCAGGGCCACTTTCCACCAACGACCCAGCGCGTTCAACGTGAACCGCAGCGTCACGGTCCGCGGCGGTTCGTGCGGGCGCGGCGGCGATAGTCGCCACGGCGACGCGGCCAGCTCCGTCGAAGGCCGGCCGGCCAACAAGCCCGCCGAATCCAGGGGCCGACTGTTATCCACGGGTAGGTTGTTCATGGCAGACATCACCTCTTTGCGACGTTCCTCGGATTCAAGGTGGCGACTGGCCGACGGGCCGCGAACTCGTCTCCTGGCGCACCACTGCCCCGACGTCAACCAGTTCGACCTCCCGCATCAGCTTGCTCACGTACCACATCACCAATCCAAACAACAGCGCCGCGTAGGGAATCATCACCCAGCCCGCCAATTTGTGCATGAACTGCTGCGCGGCCTCCGCGGACACCCACTGGTACGCCAAACCCGTCCCCACGATTCGCGTTGCATTAGCAAATAGGGCAACCGGTATCACGCTCACAACGAGAATTGCCTTTTCCCACCAGGGCCGCCGACTTAACACGACATAGGCAAAAGCAATCGCGCTAATCCCCATAAACACCCTCAGGCCAGAACAGGCCTCTGCAACTTCAAGCCGATAGTCGCCCACGTAAATCACGTGCTGTTCGGCGACGGTAGGCTGGCCGAGGGTCTGAAGGGCCCAACAACTCAGTTTCGTTGCGATCCCCTGTAAGGGGAGGCTCAGCCATCGCTCCACCCGAAAGGGCAACGGGATCGCGAACCCTAAGAACACGATTGACGGGAGACTCCACCAGAAGACCCGCCATCCTCCCAGAAACCAGACGATCCCACCCAACCAGAGGAGAATGGACCACCCGGCCACCGCGTCCAGAAAAAGCAGCGACGCGAAGACCCGCAGGCCAACCCCCGCCAGCAATAACACCAGACCAAGCCATGCCAGACCCCGCCCTCGTCCGGGAAAGCGGTCCCGGCGGACCCAAAGGAAAAGCAGCCCGACTGGAACGACGAGGAAACCGTGGGAGTAGTCGGGCTCGCGGTTCCAAGTCCCGACAACCTCCACCAACACCGGCCAGTAGGCCCACAAGAACACGCCCCCCAGGATGACCGCGGCCACCGTACCACCCGGAAGCCGGGCTGCTTCCGATGACAGGCTGCCTTTTCGCGGGGTTTCTCCTGGTGCCGAGGGCCCCGCAACCCGGTCTTGCGCCCCCTGCTGGTCGTGCGATCGCTGCTTAGCGCTCATTTCCGGAAATCGGACTTCCCACAGCCGTCTTCGCCTCTCGTGGACTCCCGACCATCCCCACTTGGCGGTTCAAACACCAGCATGGCCTGCGAGGCGATAGGCGGGACTCAATTCGCGGTAGGAGTAAGGAAGTGGAAAGCAGGCAGGAACGCCCCAGGCTGGATCGACGGCGAGGCAGGCAGGGTCGCAGCGCGTGCCCAGGGCAGGGGGACACCTACGTGGCGCGCACTCCGTTCTGGTCGGTTGCACAACCGGTTCGCGCGAAAAGTCTCTTTCGGCTCATAAAGCCTCGGCGGGATCGCGGTCTCCCTACTCGCCGGCAGACGTCCCTTCGGCGGCTATGGCGCGCAACCGTGCAGGCCATGGATCCCTCCGCGCGATTCATCTCGCGCGCACTCGGCTCATAAACGACGCTCGACACCAAAGCAACAGACGGTCTCATCCTGGGACCGCCGCAAAACGCCCGAGTTCAAAGCGTCTACTCTCGCATCGCTTCTCCGCCCCCCTTCAAAACTATCTGTCCCGATAAATGCCAATTTGCCTATGTCAGCAAATCATAACGCTCATGTTCCGAATACACTTAACCCGCCGATGACTCCAGGGGAGCCTCGATCCGGACGGCTCGCCGCGTGAGGGCCGCGTCGCACCCCGCGGCTGCTTGAACCAAGGCAAGGGCCCGGAGCCGCTTCGGCACCCATCGCCGGCCGCGGACCGGCCAATCCAGCGACGGGACCGCCCCAGGTCAGACCCGCTGACATAGAGGGTGGAGGATGCGCGTAGGGCTCTCGGGCGAAGGCAGGCATGCGGTTTCTGTTCCGAAAGCAGGACCCCGGTAACGGGTCAATCCGCGACCGCCGCGTGCTTCTCGCAGGCAGCGGCTCCTCGGGATGACTCGCAGTAGGGCAAAGCCCCCCTTATGACTCACTCCGGTTCGCGGAGCGATCATAGTACCCATCGTACTCAGACATCTTCTTCAGTCAAGCGCTTTCCCCGTACTGCTATCGGGGTTGTTAAATGACGCGTCCGGCATGACGTGGCGGAAAAGGTTGATCCGTAATGGTTTAAGACGCATTGGGGAGCGTAACGCTCTGCAAGGATTGCACCGCCGTTTCATGTCGGAGAATTCACCTGGACTCCTCCCGAAATCTCTCGCTCCTTCCATGGTGGCGTAACTGAGCTAGACCCCAGCGGCGCGTCGATCGCTTGGCGTTGACGGTTCGGACTCTCTTGGCCGTGGCCGGCATCGCATGTGCAAATCGTTGTCCAGCAGTGACTTAGCATTCGTCCAACTGACGAAGAAGCGGAGCGCGGGCCCCGCAGGCGCCTCGTCCGCCCACCAGCCCACCGCTGAGGACTACGAGGCTTCGGCAACGATCCAACCCGGCCAACCGGGGTCAGACTGCGACCGACGCAGGCCGGAAGGCAAGATCGCTCCTCGCTGGGCTGGATTCCCAGGCGGCGCGAAGGCAGAAGACGCGGGCCGAGCGGATCGGCAGGCTGCACCAGAAAGTGGCCGAAACGGGCGGGAGGGGGTTGACAATTCCGCACTCCCGGTCAACCATTGGTAGCTGAGGGGCGCGGTGGTACCGCGCGCTCGCACACTCCCGGAAGGCGCCCGAAGTGAAGCGTCGGACAGCCCAGCCTGACGTTGCTGCCCACAAGCCGAGCCCTGATCCGCCAGAGGATTCGGGCAAGGGGGATGTGGTGGATTCGCGCGACGTTTTGGCCGATGCGGCGCTCGCGCGGCGGTGCGTTGCCGGGGAGGTGGCGGCCTGGGAGCAGCTTTACGCCCTTTGCCACCCGCCGCTCTTAGCCGCCATCGAGTCGATGCTCCGCGCCCCCCCGCGCGATCCCACGTTGATCGACGAGATCGCGGCGCGGGTCTGGTATGCCCTGGTCGAGAACGACGGCGAACTGCTGGAGAAGTTCGATCCCGCCCGGGGCGCCCGGCTGATCACGTTCATGCGGGCCCTGGCGAAGGATGAGATCAGCCGCCACTTCCGGGCAGAGCGGCGGCGGAGGGAGCGGGAATCGGGCGCGGTTCACGACCGGACGCAGCAATCGACGGCCGAGGCCCGGGCCCACTTCTCGGAGTTCCTCTCCACGCTCACCCCTCACGAGAGGCAATTCGCCGCGGATTACCTCCTTTCAACCCCGCCCGGGGCGGGCGGTCCCCTCCAAAAGCCGCATTCCCCCGCCAATATCTGGCAGCTCACCCGGCGGATCCACAGGAAGCTCTTGGGATACTTAGGAAGGAAATCCTAAGTCCTTTCTGAGACTTGCTTTGTATCGTTTCATGGCAGCTCCAGGGGGCGCGACTGTGTGCTGGAGCTTCGGCGCAGGCCATGAGTTCGCCTGTTTTTTCCAAAATTGCTTGTCAGGATCCGCCCCTCGGCGGCCTATAGGATAGTGATACGAGATGGCTGACCCACTCAAACCAGCATGCGGAGACCGCATCTATGGCCAAGTACCTGAAACCTGCCGCCTTTCTTGGCGTCCTCATTGCCGGCTTGGTGTTTGTCGCTCAGTCGCCAGCGTCGGTCGTGTTCGACCCCATCAACCGTACGATCGATACGTGGGGCGACGAACCTGTTACCGACCAAGACAAGAAGTGGACGCTTATCGACACGAACTTAAATCCGAATACGGCCGTTCAGTTTTTTACCACGGTGCAAACCACGCAAGATGTACACAGCAGCACTCTGAATTTCGTTGGCAGCCTTCCCGTGGGTACGTTCTTTATTGACTACTCGATCGAGATCGTTGGTGCCCCACTCTTGTTCTTCAAAGCAGTGTCGATGGACACTACCGTTCCTGACCAAAGCGCGCCGGGGGTGACGGTGGTTAAGCTAGTGGACGATGACGCCGACCCTGTTGACGATCCTTTGAGAACGCTCACGAGCAAGAATGGTGTTCCATCGGGTCTGCAGTTTTTCCCCCCGCTCTTGACTAAGCTCTGGGTACATGAGACGTTTACGGTGCCAACCGACGGATTATTGACAAATGCCACTAACACCTACACGCAGGCCCCCATTCCCGAGCCGGCGTCGGTCCTGCTTTGGCTCGGCCTTGGTGGGACCGCCGCGGTAGTGTGCTGGTGGCGGCGGCGGAAGCGATAGCAGAATACGGCCGCCAGCGCGCCAAGAACCCTGCCACGCTGAATCAGAGACACAAGCGACCCGCGCCCGACTCGACTGGACGTGGGTCTTCTTTTGCGCCGGCACGTCCTATTCTGCCTGTTCTCCGCCGGGACCGCGCCGCGGGGCCCTCAGTCGTTTCTGTTCTGGAAACTCAGTGACGGTAGCTTCTGCTGCTTTCGAGTGAACAGTCCCGACTGTTCCGGGAAGCACCTGGGGCGGCCCGTTGCGTTTTTTGCTGCTCATCTTTCGCGAGCCGCCTCGCGCATTGGCAGTCGGTAGCCAGGGACGCAAGCCCTTGGAATCCGGGTGTTTCCGCGTTTCCAGCCTCGCAAGGGGGCGGCACAGCCATCGCTCCGTGCCATTTGTGTGTCGCCCGTGCCGGGGCAAAGCCAGGAGCATTGTGGCGCCAACCCCACGCGGCGGGTCCCACCCCGCCGCCACGCGCTTTCACACGTGCCCTTCCTACGCTGGCCGGGAATCGCGGCGCGCCAATATGCAATCGAATCGCTAGCCAGCTCACGTGATGACCTGCTGATAGCGAATCAGCTCCGACTGGGTTTCCGCCGCGTCCCAGCCGAAGATCGCGGCCATCCACTCGGCCACTTGTTGGGCCGCCCGCGGGGCGTCGTCGCGGTAGTAGTGCCAGCCCGTGCGGCGGAGCATCACGTCGTCGAGATGGACCGCCCACTCGCCGGTGCAGTAGTGCTCGACGACCTCCGGGCTCGGCTCCGGCGGGATGATTCCGCTCGCGCCCCGAACCGCGTCCTCCGGCAAGAGCGGCTCTGCCGCCGTGCGGCAAGGTTTGGCCGGGGATCCCAGGTGGGCCACGAGGCGATCGACGGCCTGCTGGGCGATCAGGCGGTAGGTGGTCAGCTTGCCGCCGGCGACGTCGAGCCAGCCGGGCTGGGGCATGCGGATCTGGTGGGCGCGGGAGATGTCCGACGGCCGCCCGCGGCGGTCGGCCACGAGCGGCCGCAGACCCGCCCACGTGGCCCGGACGTCCGCCGGCCCCAGGTTCGCCGCCGGGAACGCCCGGCCCACGACGCCGAGGATGTACTGGACGTCGGCCGGCTCGGTCCGCGGGTCGTCCAGGGCGCCGTCGTAGTCGGTGTCGGTCGTGCCCAGGATCACTCGTTCGCCCCAAGGAATGGCAAAGAGGATCCGCCGGTCGTCGGTCATCACCACGGCATCCGGAACCGGCAGCCGGGCACGGTCGATCACCAGGTGCACTCCCTTGGTGAGCCGCAGGCGGATGCTGGCGTGCGGCAGGGTTTGCGTCCAAGGGCCGGCGGCGTTGACGACCGATCGGGCCTCGACGTCGAAGGTCCGCCCGCCCAGCACGTCGCACAGCCGGCATTGCCAGGAGACTCCCTTCGGCGCGGCGTCCTCCAGCCGGGTGTAGTTGGCCACGATCGCTCCGTGGGCCGCGGCCGAGCGGAGGGTGTCGAGCACCAACCGGGCGTCGCTGGTGAGGCCGTCGTAATAGCGGACCGCCCCGGTCAGGCCGGCGGCCTCCAGGCCGGGGACGAGCCGCAGGGCGCCCTCGGGGCCCATGCTGGTGGAAGCTCCCAGGTTGCGGCCGCCGCAGAGGAGGTCATAGAGCTTCACGCCGACGCGGAGTTTCCAGAGCGGCCAGCGGGTGCCGCGGTACGTGGGAAAGACGAAGGCCAGCGGCTCGGCCAGGTGCGGGGCGATGCGGTGCAGGACCCGCTTTTCCCGGCTCGCCTCGTAGACCAGCCCGATCCGCCCCTGGGCGAGATAGCGGATCCCGCCGTGCAGCAGCCGGCTGGAGCGGCTGCTGGTGCCGAAGGCCAGGTCGTGCTGCTCGACCAGGCCGGTGCGGAGGCCGCGGATCGCGGCGTCGCGGGCGATCCCCGCGCCGACGATCCCTCCGCCCACCACGAGCACGTCCAACGGGCGGTGGGCCAGCTCGTCGGCCCGGCGGCGGCGAAGCTCAGCCAAATCGATGGGTTCCATCGTGCCGCAGTTTCCTCCGCTTACCTTTGCCCTCACCCTAACCCTCTCCCAAGGGGAGAGGGAAGTGGAAGCGTACGCGGTTCACTTGGCCTCCCAGTTCAGCGAGCGGCGGACGGCTTCCTGCCAGCGTCGCACGAGGGCCTCGCGGCGGTCGGCCGAGAGGCCGGGGACAAAGCGGCGGCCCATGGTCCACTGGCGGGCGATCTGGGCCGTGTCCTGCCAGACGCCGGCCGCCAGCCCCGCCAGGTAGGCCGCCCCCAGGGCCGTCGTTTCCGCCGTGACCGGCCGGACGACCTCCACTCCCAGCAGGTCGGCCTGGAACTGCATCAAGGCGTCGTTGACTGCCGCTCCCCCGTCCACTTTCAACTCGGCCAGCGGGGCGCCCATGTCCTCCTGCATCGCCTCGGCGAGGTCGCGGGTCTGGTAGGCCATCGACTCGACGGCGGCCCGGGCGACGTGGGCGGCGGTGGTGCTCCGGCTGATTCCCAGGATCGTTCCCCGGGCGTACGAATCCCAATGCGGGGCGCCGAGCCCGACCAGGGCCGGCACGAAGTACACCCCGCCGCTATCGGGCACGCTTGCCGCCAGTGGCTCGACCTCGGCCGAGGTCCTGATGATCCCCAAGCCGTCGCGGAGCCACTGGACCACCGCGCCGGCGATGAACACCGAGCCCTCCAGGCAGTAGGTCACCCGGCCTCCCAGGCCCCAGCCGATCGTCGTCAGGAGGTTGTTCCGGGAGGCGACCGGGCTGGTCCCCGTGTTGACGAGCATGAAGCAGCCGGTGCCATAGGTGTTTTTCGCGCTGCCGGGCTCGAAGCAGGCCTGGCCGAACGTGGCGGCCTGCTGGTCGCCGGCGATCCCCGCGATGGGAATCGGCCCGCCGAGCCACTGCTCGGCCGTGTGGCCGTAGACTTCGCTGGAGGGGCGGACCTCGGGGAGCATCGCGCGGGGGACCCCAAGGATCTCAAGCAGCTCGTCGTCCCAGTCGAGCGTGTGGATGTTGAACGCCAGCGTGCGGCTGGCGTTGCTGTAGTCGGTGACGTGCCGCCGGCCGCCGGTCAGCCGCCACACCAGCCAGCTATCGACGGTGCCGAAGAGGATCTCGCCCCGGGCGCCGCGGCTCCGCAGGCCGTCGTGCGCATCCAGCAGGTGCTTGATCTTGGTGGCGGAGAAATAGGCGTCGACCACCAGGCCCGTCCTGGCGCGGAACAAGGGCTCCAGGCCGTCCGCCTTGAGCCGCTCGCAGATCGGGACGCTCGCGCGGCTCTGCCAGACGATGGCGTTGGCCACCGGCCGGCCGGTGGTGCGATCCCAGAGGATCGTCGTTTCCCGCTGGTTGGTGATTCCGATCGCGGCAATGTCTTTCGCTTCCAGCGACGCTCGGGCAAGGGCCTCGCGGGCCACGTTGAGCTGGGAGGACCAGATTGCCTCCGGGTCGTGCTCCACCAGCCCGGGCGCCGGCAAGATCTGGGGAAACTCCTCCTGGGCCGATGCCACTGCGCGGCCGTCTGCCGCAAAGACGATCGCCCGGCTCGACGACGTCCCTTGATCCAGGGCAAGAATGTATCGGTCCATGCAGGCCGTCCTTTCCGCGCTTCGGGCAACGATCGCAGTCTACCGGCACGCTCCCGACCGGACAAGCCGGCCCGCCCTTGAGGCGCCCAGCCCTTGCGAAACACGGGCGACTCAAGTAGATAGAGACTTTAGCATCATTATCGGGTAACCACGAGCAGCAGAGACCCCAAATCGTTTCGTGCTTTCGTTTTTTCGCGTTTTCGTGGTCTCTTTGGTGTGCGGAGCGCCACGGAACCCGATATCGATGCTACAGTCTCATGAAGGCGGAGGAAGCCTCGATGAGCGGGGCGGCAACCAGACATCGAGCCCTGTTGCTGCTCGGGCCGACCGGCTCGGGGAAGACCCCGCTGGGAGAGCTGATCGAGCGGCGAGGGCTGGCCGGGGCCCGCTGCCTGCACTTCGACTTCGGGGCCAACCTGCGGCGGCTCGTCGAGCGGGACCGGCCCGACGAGCACCTCGGTCGGCAGGACCTCGCCTTCCTCTGCCGGGTCCTGCAATCCGGCGCGCTGCTGGAGAACGAACAGTTCTCCATCGCCGAGCGGGTCCTGCGGTCGCTGCTGGCCGAGCGCGGGGCCGGGCCGGACACGGTGATCGTGCTCAACGGCCTGCCCCGCCACGCCGGCCAGGCCGACGCAGTCGATCGGATCCTCGACGTGCGGGAAGTGATCCGGCTCTGCTGCACCGCGGAGACGGTCCTGGCGCGGATCGCCAGCAACGTCGGCGGCGACCGCACCGGGCGGGACGACGACGACCCGGCCTCGGTCCGCCGCAAGCTGGAGCTGTTCGAGGCCCGCACGGCCCCCTTGATCGACCACTACCGCGCCCGCGGCGCGCGAATCGCCACCATCGAGGTCACGCCCGCCATGACGGCCCAACGAATGTGGGAAACGCTCGAGCGGCCTGAAGGACCGGTATGAAACTGACCTGCTCCCCAGGCACTGGTCCGTGTCGGATAAGAGTGTTGCATGCGAGTCCTAATGCGAGCCAGCGTGTCAAGGGAATTCGCCGGAGACCGCCTCCGCGGAGACCTGGACCGCAGGCATGGCACAAGTAGACCTTGCGTACACATCGAAATATCCGTCACTATAGACTCTCTGCCAGTCTTCAACTCGTGATATCCTCTTGGCCAGCGGCAAGCTCATCGGAACCAAGACCGCGTCCGTCGGATAGGAAGTAAGAATCTGCTCCCAACGTTCCTCGGCCATATAGAGCCTGTAGTTCTCTTCTACAGCACCAGCCGGGTAGGCCACTTCATAGCGGCTGTCGATCGACACCTTCACGTCCGGGTACAACTTCCACGTGACGTACGCCCCATGGTCAAAGGGGACCATCAGATTCCCGTGAAAACCGTTCTCGGCCAAGTAATTCACGGCTCCGACCGGATAGAAGACAGCGTTCATGATTCCCGAAACGGGGCGCCCTGGCACACGGAGTTCCCATGGCTTATTGACAATAGCGAGACTTCCCATAGCCAGAACAACCAGAGTCCACAAGGCACACATTGTTTCATACCGGTTGGCGTAGAGTTGCTGCATCGCCCGCCCAAGGGGCGTAGATTGCAGATGGGCTGGGACGTAGCATATCCACGTGATGGCGTAGAAATCCAGCATCCGTGTCGACTTCAACGCAAACATCGCAGTGACCAGCACAATGGGTAATCCGCGAAACTTGGTTACCCCCACCCCCCTAATCACATATAGGAGCAAGACCAGGGACAAAAGAAACAAACCTATCTGATAGCCCGTACCAGAATGCCAGAGTGGAGCCCATTCGTCGACCAAAGGGCGTCTCATAGGCACGGCCCGGAAGAGGTAGCGATAGTAGGCGGTCCCGTAAGGATTGGCATTGATGAGGATACCCATCGCAACCCCGGCAAGGAGTAGATGCACGTGGGGCTCTCCTCGAATCACGCGTTCCAGCCAATACAATGCGTAGATTCCGGCACCAACCAAGAATCCCGCGTGCATGTTCAACCAGCACGCGAATGTGACAAGCCATGCGACTAGCCACCATCGGTTGCCCTCCAGATCCCGATCCATCCAATACAGCAAGCAAGCGGTGAAAAGGAACGAGTACATTTGAGCGCGAATTGGCGAGAAGCCATGATCGAGAAGAAGGATGGCAATGGGCCAAAGGAAACTCATCACTTCAACCCCGGCCCCTCGTCGGTAAGCAGAAACCGAGCACACCGCTGCCAGTCCGAAAGCAAGGGCATATTTCGCGATCACAATCCCCGCGGCCCCCACCTTCACTGCGAGAAAGTAGGCGATCAAGCCTGCTCCCCACTCATGATGCACGACTGGAGACAGCGTCGGCGTGTAGGCAAACGTGTCTTCGTGAGGAACCATTCCCCGGTCAACGATCTCCCTCCCAAGAGCCATCTCATGCCACAGATCGGGGTCGACTATGTTGATCGAGATCCGGTACAAGAACATTGAGCCTAAGCCAACCAGCACTAGGATAGGCAGCGGACTTCGGCTGGGCACCTCAGGGTCCTCCTTACTCCTGGGAAAGGCGGAGTCGATTAGGCGTTTCGATGGCGATCCGACCTGTCAATGCAGTCCTCAGAAACACTCGTGCCCGAGGGCGTACTTGCGCGGAGTTGCAGCGGGTGCGACTCTAGTCTCGGAACGCTTTCATCAACCAGTGGTCGATCAGTTCGAAACGTTTCTCGAGCCCCTCGATCGGCTCGCCCCGTTGCTCGATGCGGGCTTTTCCGATCGGCCCGATCCGGCCTGAAGCACCCCGCAAATAGCGGATGTGCCATGGGTCAAAGCCCATCAGCCGGGCCGAGGTCGCATCGACTGCCGCGAGATTGGTCCCCATGACTAGCAAATCGGCCCGCTTCGCGGTTCCCATAAGCGGACCGTCCCCTTCCATGCCAATGATTCCATCCACGATCGCCAAGTGCGGGCGGACCGTGGCCGTCACGTCGAGGATCGACCCGGGGATGCCTGCCACGTGCAGGACGTTCTTCGGCCAGCCGTAGCAGATCCCGGGGAGGATGCCAAAAAGGTTCTTCATCGAGAGCGTGACTCCCGCCCAGTGATGCGTCTTCATCTTCGCCAGCGAGACAATCTTGTCGGCGCGGCGGAGCGTCTTGGGCAGGTAGAACGGGGAGATGTTGGTTAGACGCAAGCGGTTCTCGAGCGTGAAAACGTCGTCATGATTGAGATCGATGTACTCTAGCCCTGCTTCCTGCAAGGCGCGGCCCAACCCCGATTGTTCGAGCACTAACCGGACGTCGCGGCAGTGTGCCTGGCCCTCCGCCACGATCACCTCTCGGGCGTCCCAACGACGGAAAACCTCGGCCACTGCACAAACCACAGCGGGGTGGGTATTGATTTGCGGGGTTTCAGCCCTCGGGTCGACGAAATTCGGCTTCAACAAAATCGAGTTTCCCTTGGCCCACGGCGAGTCGATGCCCAATTCCCGCAGGCCGTCACGGACGATGGATTCCAGCCCGGCATCGTAGCTCGCTGCCTTGGCGACGAAGACGGAGGCCGATTGAAACCCCTCGAAGGTGTTCCAGAGCCATTTTGCCCCGGCGGCGCCGCCAACCAAACCGGTAGCACCCGCCAGAATCGCTCGCCGACTGATGCGCACACGCGAACGCCCCGGGGCCACGGTCGGCGAACGCGGGTCCGGACCCCGTGCCTGAGAACGATTAGGGAAAACGTCCCGCGGATGGGGCACTTCGGAACTCATCGGGATTCGGTCGGCTGGGGGTGACGGGCGGCCAATAGTTCGAGGGAGCGGGGGTTGGCGGCCAACAGGAGTTGGGCAAGATCCAACGGGGTAGGCCGGTTGCGGGCCACATAAGCGAAACTCTCCGCCAGCCAGGTCTCGCCTTCGCGCGGCTTTCGCTGCCATGCGTCCAGGGCCAGCAACCCCCAGGCAAGTGATCGGGGCGAGCGAATCCCCGGCAACGTGCTGGCCAGGAATCGGCAGCCGCGCTCGATCAACCGCTCGTCGCAGGCCGACCCCACCAGCGCCAGTAGGGCCAGTGCCGTAAGGTCCGGCTGGGGGGGAAGGATTGAGCCAAAAACCGCTCGATTGCCGAAATTCCAACCCCCGGAGGGAATTGCGCGGTCACAGATCATGCGGATTCCGTCGCCGACCCGAGGGTGATCCGACCAGCCCTCCCGCCGCAGTGCCAACAGCGCCCACGCGGTGGGCTCGATCCATGAAGGTGTGCCCTGTACCCAGCCCCAACCGGGGATTGTGGTATCGTGCCCGATGTCCACTGCCACTGCTTCGTCTAGCAGGATGGTTTCGCCTGAAACGCTTAGCAACCATGCGGTGGCTAGCGCCCGCTGGGACTGATAACCGCCCAAGCCCGCCCAAAGGAGGACCGCGTGCGGGGTGGCCCAGCAAGGGTCCGGCAATCCAGTGCACAAGCCGAGCGCGCCGTCCGTGCGCTGAATGCTCACCAACCAATCGGCGGCCTCGCTGACGGCTGGCTCGACTGTTCCGCTAGCTCCGGCGGCCAGAAGCGCCAGCCCCGCCACCACCGTCGGCTCGACGTACGCCTCGCCGCCCACCTGATATCCCCAAGCGCCGCACTGAGTGCGCTGGGCAAGGAGTGCTCCCCGGGCCGGTTGGATCCAGAATGTAGACACAAGGCAATCGCCTAATGAAAAGCATGGGCACTTTGCACCGATCAACTCCGCCGCGGGCTTCGTATCCCACCACACGAGGAACGCACGGTTGCAGACGCTTCCATGGGTGAAAGACGCCGCCCAACGACCCACAGATCGATTCTAACAGCCCCAGCTAACTCCGTCAAAGACCGGAGCGCCGGGAAAAAGTGCACAAGCGTAGAGAACGATCTAGAACAGGCCACCCTGTTCGCGGCGCCATCGCGTATTCGTTTCCTGACCACCAGGACGGCTAGAAACACCCTATTTGCGCGCTAAGGGAAGTTTACACCGGGATGTAAACCACTGGTTTACATTTTCCCGTCTCGCATGAGGTGCATGAGATTCTGTCCCTCGCCATCGGGCGCGCCTTCTGGCACCGCGGGACAACCGTCAACTGACGCCCTCGACGGAAGTTACGCGGAGCGGCCCGGACCGGCCTACGCAGGGAAGATCGTTTTACGAGCGCGGTGGCGCGCGGTGTGCTATACAAATGCCCGCCGAGTTGGCAAGCGTATGGGGTTTTGCCCAAAAGGGGGGGCCGGAGCGTTGGCGTTGTCCCCCCGGAGCCTCCCCCCGCTTTACCTATGTCCGTGGTTCTAATCTACAGGAGCCTCTACAATGGCGAAGTTTGTCAGTTGGGTCAAGAAGTTTGTCCGCGAAGAGGAAGGCCCCACGATGGTCGAGTACGGCCTCATGGTCGCGCTGGTCGCGATCGTTGCGATTGCGGGTGCTACGGTCCTTGGCGTTGAGGTGAATGCCATTTTCGACAGGATTGGCGGAATACTGAATACCCAGGCAGTTACGTAGGAGCCCGTCCGACGTTCGTGCCGCACCTCTGCGTGCCAACTCCGGGGTGGCCGTGTAACACAGTTATCCCGGTGAGATGCAAACGATGCGCCGGGCGGTCGTTCCCAACGGACACCGCCCGGCGCGTTGTGTGAGCGTGTCCACACGGAACGACCCTGTTTCTTGAGCCGACACATCTCGCGTGCGCTTACTGCACGAAGTCGCGTCTAGCGGAAGGGCCGTGCACGCTGGCCGAAGGCAGGAAACAGGGGACATGCGTCGGAGTGGGGCCCAACTTGAAGGAAGGGGATTTTGCGGTGCATGCCGTGGTGTCGGCGGTCCCGCTGGCGGTCGTGGGTGGATTTGCCTTGATTGCCGGGGTGATCGATGCACGGGAGTTCAGGGTCCCCAACTGGCTCACTGCGCCGATGGTGGTCTCGGGGGCGGTGTTCCACTCGGTTGCCGGCGGATTGGAGGGGCTCAAGCTGAGCCTGGCCGGGCTGCTGTTCGGCTTCGGGATCATGATCCTCTTCTACTTGATGGGGGTCATGGGGGCCGGGGACGTGAAGTTCATGGCGGGGGTCGGGGCATGGTGGGGAATGCCGGCCACCCTGTACGTCTTCGGCGTCGCCGCAATGGCCACGGCCGTCTATTCTCTTGTCTTGCTGGTACGCCAGGGCAAGGCGAGCCGACTGCTCTTGGGGCTTCGCGTCTTGCTCTTCCAGTGCGCCGCGATGAGTAAACACCTGGTGGTGGGCGAAAGTGTCCAGGAGGTGGTCAAGCGCGACGACCGCCGCGACCGCCTGGTGCCGTTTGTGGCGATGGCCGCCCTGGGGGTCGTGGCGGTCGCCATTTGGACGTGGCTGGCCTGTTAGGGGCCATCAGCTTTCAGCTTTCAGCCGTCAGCTTTCAGCCGTCAGCTTTCAGCCGTCAGCTTTCAGCCGTCAGCGATCAGCCCTCCGCTTGGTATTGGCGCGGCGGTGGGCGTCTTCGTAACTGACTGTCGCGTCAGTCTTTGTGAAGCTGAAAGCCGAGAGCTGACGGCTGAAAGCCTGCACGAGACGGACACCGCGCGGCGCTTTTTCAGAAGCGCTCTTAGTTCGCGTTTGGCACAATTCTTGCACGCCCTATGCCTTCTAAACTCTAGGGGGGGCAGGCTAGCACCGCTTGGAACGGGAAGTAGAATAGAAGGTTCCAGGGTCGATCGACTGCGTCGTTGACCGTGGAAGCGGTGCAATCGTCGACTCCCGGGAAGCCGGGCTGCCGCGCGGCACCCTCGTTGCAGCGTCAACCTGGGAAGAACCGAGTACTCCGATTCGCAGAGGAGGGAGGACGTGAGCATTCGATCGATTGTTGTGGTCGTATTGGCTTTGATTTGTGGGGCATCGGCGGCGATCGGGGTCAACCAACTCCGCCAGACCGCGACCCCGCAAGTGGTGGAGCCGGAGACGCTCTCCGTCGTGGTC
>Ga0153916_10000231_pt1 | contig 35949 bp, 30 predicted proteins | sample Opewatmetagenome_FD_109642 | JGI IMG/M metagenome (GOLD analysis project Ga0153916, IMG submission 109642) | Freshwater wetland microbial communities from Ohio, USA - Open water 3 Core 3 Depth 4 metaG | ecosystem: Environmental > Aquatic > Freshwater > Wetlands | place: USA: Ohio, Lake Erie...
ACGGTCGGCCCGGTGGCCGATCGGGCCCCATTGTATCCTGGGCCTGAGACTGTCGGTCCGGTCGCCGATCGCGCCCCGTCGTAACCCTTGGCTGAGCTGGCACTGCGGAGGAGCTGCGTCGCCGCATTGCCCGAAGTTCGGTAGGACTGGCGACTTGTGCTCGTCTTCCCTAAGCCAAGAAGCTGCAATGGGTTGAATGCAGCCGCCACCGATGTGCCCGAGACGGCCACGGCAAGCACTACGACCAACAACCGGCGAGCGACCAACATGTTCTACTCCTCCCAGCAGTGAAAGGGGGGCGTATTCTAGGCATTTCCCCGTGCGGCGGCAATGCCGGTCTTCAACCGCAGAACGCCCCACCTAAACAACGACTGGCAAAGGAGTTATCACCTCGGGCTAGAGTTGCCCGTCGAGCGGCTCGATCCGGCCGCCGGCAAGCCGCACCACTCGGGTTGCAAGCCGGCGGAGCAAGGGGCGATGGTGGGAGACGATGAGCATTGCCTGGGGCAGGCCCGCGAGGACCTCGATCACACGCCCCTCCGCCTCGTCGTCCAGCCCGGACGTGGGCTCGTCCAACAGGAGCAGCTCGGGCTGCATCGCCAGGACGGTCGCCAGCGAGACCAGCCTCTTCTCCCCCCCGGAGAGCTTGTAGGTCACCCGGTCTTCATAACCCCCCAGGCCGAGCGACTCGAGCGACCGGGCGACGATCTGCCGCACCTCCTCCCGGGGGACGCCGAAGTTGAGCGGTCCGAAGGCCACGTCCTCGGCAACCGTCGGGCAGAACAACTGGTCGTCGGGGTCCTGGAACAAGAGGCCAGCCCGTCCGCGGACCTCCTGAAAGTCGGTCTCTGTCGCACGGACCTTGCCGAAGACTTCGACCCGGCCCGAGCCCGGCCGGACCAGGCCCACCACCAGCGCCAAGAGCGTCGTCTTTCCGCTGCCGTTGGGGCCGACCAGGCCGACGCGCTCCCCGGGCGCAATCCTAAGGTCACAGCCGGCCAGGACCGGCCTGAGCGGGTCGTAGGCAAAGTGGACCGCTTCCAAGGAAACCAAGCAGTCGCTCATGTTCAATGCACCCACTCCGCCAGCGCCAGGAGCACCAGGACCGCCAGCGACGCGACGGCAAACGGGACGTCGCGGCGGGTGAAGGCGAAATGATCCAAGAGGAAGAACCGCCCGCGGAACCCGCGGCACTTCATCGCCGCCTCGATCCGCTCCGAGCGGTCCACGCTCCGCACCAGGAGCATGCCGACCAGGTAGCCGAAGCTGCGGTAGGTGTGGCGGCTGATCCGCGGGCGGAAGCCGCGGACCTTCATCGCGGCCCGCAGCCGCCCGTACTCCCGCCGGAGCACGTCGACGTACCGCACGGTGAACAACAGCAGGTGGATCAGCTTCTCGGGCAGGTAGAGATGGTGCAGGGCGTGACCCAAGGTCGTGACGTCCATGGTTCCCATGAGGACGGCCATCGCCAGGATGATGGCGTTGGCCTTGAGCGCGATCCGGGCCGCGACGGCCAGGCCCTCGCGGGAGAACTCCAACGGGCCGAGCGTCGCCAGCGGCAAGCCCTCGACCTCCAGGGGCACCAGCACCAGGACCAGGACCATGAACGCGTTCAAGGGCAAGAGCCGGCGGAGCACCGCCCGCCACGATACCCTTGCCAGCAAGGCGGCCGCAGCCGCCGCGACCAGCGCGACCACGAGCGTCGGGAAACGTTGAGCCACCGCCACCACGATCGAGAACACAACGGCCGCCACGATCCGGCCGCGAGGATCGAGGCGATCCAACGGGGAGGGATGGCGGTGAGGCGGGGCGTGCGGAGCGTGGTCGAACATCGCGGAAGGACCGGATAGCGGTGGGGTTCTCAACTCTTCGCCGCGGCCGCCTTCTCCCTCCGCCGCACGCCGAGGAAATAGAACGTCAGACCCATGAACCCGAGGATGCAGCCGATGCCGCCCAGCACGTCGTGCAGGCGGACGCGGTCTTCGTAGCGGACCAGGTCTTCCCGCAGCTTCACCACCTGCTTCTCGATGCCCTCCAGCCGATCCGCCAGCGTCGCGATCGAGTCACCGCCGGCCGTCCGGGAGTCCAGTAGGACCGGCGTCTCGCCGGTCCCGGGGGAGTTGAGTAGGACCGGCGTCTCGCCGGTCCCGGGGGAACCCGGGGGGAGCGTGCGGACGGGCGAGACGCCCGTCCCACTCACCTTCGGCTCGCCCGTCCCACTCACCTTCGGCTCGCCCGTCCCACTCACCTTCGGCTCGCCCGTCCCACCCACTCTCGGCTCGCCCGTCCCACCCACTCTCGGCTCGGGCGGCGCTGCGCGAGGCGAACTGCCGGAGGGCGGGTGCTTGTCGGCCAGTGCCGCGTTTTCAGGGGCGGGAAGCCCGCGGGGAAGCTCGTCGGCGGCAACCGTGAACTCCGCGGCGTGTCCCTCGCCCGCGCTCGCGACCAGCCGATGATCGCAGCGGACGCGGGGCACGAACGTAAATTTGCCCTCCTCGTCGGTGGTCGTTTCGCCGAGCTTTTCCCCCTTCGGGCCCAGCACGGCGACCGTCGCCTTGCGGACCGGGGCGCCGCCGCGGAAGTAGGCCTCGCCGGAGATCTTCGTCCCTTGGACGGCCGCGAACACGGTCAGCTTGTGGGCCATCGCCGGGCCGGCGAGAACCAGCCAGACCAGCAGCGATGCGAAAGCAAGGCCGAAGCCGCGGCTGAGCATCGGCCGGGTTGCCCCCTTCCTAGCCATCGGAGACCTCCAACCGGGCGGGCCGCCAGACGGGCGCTTCAAGCAGCTCCGGCCGGACCTTGCGGAGGAACACCACCGCGCTGGCCGTGACCAGCCCTTCCACCGGCGAGAGCGACACCAAGAGCGCCAACACCACCTGGGAGACCCGGGCGAATCCTTGCCCAGCGGTGCCCAGCGCGGCCGACAGCAGGATCGCTCCCAGCACGGTGGCAACGACGCCGGCGCCCATGCCGGCGGCGAAGGCGACCTGGGCGCGGTTGGAGCGGGCGGCGCGGCGGAACAGGTAGTGCGCGACCACGGCCGGCAGGGCCATCGTAAGCGTGTTGAGCCCGAGCGTCGTGATGCCGCCCGACACGGGGAGAAAAATCGACTGCAAGACGAGGGCGATCAGGATTGCCGGGAAGGCGGCCCAGCCGAGGACCAGTCCCACCAGGCCGTTGAGCATCAGGTGCTCGGAGGTTGGGCCCAGCGGCACCTGCACGAGCGAGGCGACGAAGAAGGCCGCGCTGAGCATGGCCACCCGCGGCACGCGCTCGTAGTCCATGCGGCGCAGGCCGATCGCGGTCCCGGCGGCGGCCAGCACGGCGCTGGCCCCCAGGACTGCGATTCCCGAAGCCGAACCCGAGAGGACCCCTTCCGGGACGTGCATGCCTCATCCTTTGATGGCTCAAACCCGAATGACGAATGATGAGTTATGAATGATGAATGATGAATGTCGAAGGAATGCTTAAGCACGAAATCGGAAGAACACTGGACCCCCGCCGCCGCGTTCAGCGATGGAAGATGCTTGTTCATTCATCATTCATCATTCATCACTCATCATTTCATATCCACCGTTCTCACCCACAGCAGCCCCCCCAGCTCGACGTCGACCATCTTGCCGGTGGGGCTTTTCATCTTCTGGGTGCCTTCGACCAACGCGGCGAATCCCCACCAGCCGGCCCGGGGCATCGCGTAGCAGAACACCCCGTTGGCGTCGGCCTTGATCACTTGGGTCACCAGCGCATCGTTAGGGGGTTTAACCTTACTACCTTCGTTGTAATACTCGACCTCGACCGCGGCCATCGGGACCGGCTTGCCGTCGCGCTTCACCACCCCGCGGAAGACGTTGCCGGTCCAGAGTCCGTACGGCCGGACCAGCGGCTCGATCTCGACCGGCAGCCCGACTGCCGCGTCCCAGCCCTTCTCCGCGCCCAGGAAGTCCACCACGACCTTCGTGTAGTGGACGATCATCTTCTCCTCGCCGGCCTCCCAGTAAGGGGCGGGCTCGACGTAGAACACGTAGTCCCCCGGCCGGCCCAGGCGGACCGAGGCGGTGTAGGCCGACTTGCCGTCGATCTTCTTCAGTTGCAGCTTGTCCATCAGGTCCTGCCGCTTGCCGTCGGCCAGCATGCCGAACTGCCGCGGCGCGGCCATTTCCATTACCGGCCCTTGCTCCATCGGATGGGTGAAGAGGATCTTCAGGTTGACCGACCGGCCCTCGTCGGCCTCGATCACGTCGCTATGGGGCAGGAGGACGAGGAAATGGGCCGCCGCCGGACGGGCCGCCAGCGCGGCGAGGAACACGGCGGCCAGACCCAAGCACCAAGGTCGCTTCACTTTTCGGCTACTCGCAGGTTTCCCAGGCACGCAAAATGACCCGGCCCCGCTCCTCGCGGGATCGATAATACATTATCCGTTATTGTAATACTGCCGGTCGTGCCTGTCGAGTGCCTGCAGCTAAACGACCGAGGCTGTCGGGAAATGCGCCATGTCGAAAATCGGGAATTGTGCCTGCGTTGGTCAGCCGCGTAGCGGCGAGAGACACCAGCCCAGGGCGCGAGCCCTGGGAAAAGGGTTGCGTGATCCCGCGTGAGCCCCGCCAGGGGCGAAAGAGTCGGACGCGGGCTTCCTAGGGTAATGATTCAGAGTTGCGGGATTTGTGAGAATGATACCCGCGACCCTACGGCCCGGTGGCGTGCTCCCTCAAACGAGGTAGAATAAGGTCAGTTGAGCGGCAGGCAGTTGCCAAGATTGCCTAACTTGCCCACGCATTCCCTGTCGTTGCCATCCCGTGCGACTACACGCCCGTTGGCGGGGTCAGCATGTTTCGGACGCCTCCCGACGAGAGTACCAGACACGCATGCAGGTTCTCTTTCGCGCAGACAATGCGAGTTGTTTTCCTGACGGCGCTCATCCTTGGCTGGCCAGTATTCATCCGTTCATTTTCCCCCGATGTTGTGCTTTTGACCTACGGAAGTCTCGGCGCGGCGCTGGGGATCATCGTGGGATATCGACGGCGAGGCCGGATTGTCGCGCGGATCAGGGCCACCCTGTTCTTCGCAGCGTGTGCGACAGTCCTCGCGTGGATCTCGGCAATCGCCGCAATGATCTCTCAGACACCCCCGGTTCCAGACACGTATTCGGGACCACTTGGTGGCGCGGATGATCCCATCTTCGTCTGCTGCGCGGTCCTCCTTCTGCCACTGATGGCGACCATAGTCGTGCTGATGTACCGATCATGGATGTGGTCCGTGAATAGTGCTATCGGCGATGCGCCCAACAAGCCATCGCCCGCAACGCCCTCGCTTCGCGAGGGCCAGACCCCTGGATAAGCAGACAAGGTTGGCGAAGCCCGGGGAATCTACTCTTCGTGGGCGCTGGCCATCACCAGCTCCCCCTTGAAGATCCCCTTGAGCCCCTTCAACCGGGCGGCGATCTCCTGGAGCGTCGCCGCCGGGCCGCGCAGCACGATCACCTCCAGGCAGAGGTCGAGGGTCAGGTGGGCGTGCAGCGCGGCCACGATCCAGCGGTTGTTGTCGTGCTGGACCTCGAGGAGCTGATCGCGGAGCTGCGGGCGGTGATGGTCGTAGACCAGCGTGAGCGTGCCGGCCACCTCGTGGGTGTCGGTGGCCCAGGCACGCCGGGTGAGCTTGTCGCGAATCAACTGGCGGACCGCCTCGCTGCGGGTGGCAAACTGCTCCTCCCGGCAGTAGCGGTCGAATTTCTTCAGCAGGTCCCCTTCCACGGAGACGGAGAAACGGACAATGTCCGACACGACGGTGCTCCGGACGGTTCGGCGTTGCGGGGAGCGCGGCTGCCAATACACGCTCGACGGCCCGCTCCTTTATACGCCGCCCATGCCCCGGCCACAACCGCCGGCAGCGCGGCAGCAGCGCGGGGCCGGTCAGTCCGGCAGGCCCGCCAGCCAGCGGCGGATCTCGGTGTCGTACTCGCTCGACAGGTCCCCCTTGACCAACTGGCGGTGGAAGCCGGCGGCGCCCCCTTGGGGCGAGTCGGCCTCCTCGGCCGAGACGAATCGCTCGGCGGGCTTCACGGCGATCAGCCGCCGGCAGAAGCTCATCAGCAGGTCGTTGCAGACCACCTCGCCCGGCAGCACCTCGTCGAGCCGCTCCGGCAGGCGGCGCTTGGCCTCCCAAAGCTCCTCGTAGGTCGCGAGCCCGGCAAACAACGAGACGCCGGAGAGCATCTCGACGAGCATGTAGCCGAGGCTGGCCAAGTCGCTCTGCGGCGACCACTGGGCGTGTTCGAGCACTTCCGGGGCCGCGTACGCCGGGGTGCAGCCCTGCCGGGCCGAGGGCGCGCCGATCTGGAACGCCGAGCCGACGTCGATCAGCTTGGCGTTCCCGGTCCGCTTGATCATCACGTTGGAGGGCTTGACGTCGGCATGGACAATCCCGGTGCGGTGGAGCGCGTCCAGGGCGGCAAGGCAGTCGCGGATGATGGCCGTGGCCACGCCCGGCTTGAGCCGCGGCTGCGACGGGCCGTCGGTCACCACCACCTGGTCGATCGTGCGGAGCCGCTCCGGGGAAACGCGGCGGCGGAGGGTTTCAAGCATGGACCGGGTCAGCAGGCGGCGGAGATCGAAGCCGTCGATCCATTCCATCTCCATCACCCGGACCCAGCCCCGGTCGATCCAGTGATGGACGTCGATGAGGTTGTCCTGCTGGATGCGGGCGACCTGGGCGGCGATGCGGGCGATCTGCCGCATCGCGTCGTCGTATGCCCGGTGGTCGGGGTGGCGCTCGGGGGAGAAGATCTTCAGGGCCACCGGGAGGGTGAAATCGTCCGTTCCCCGCCCCTCGCTCAGATAGACGTAGCCGTGCCCCCCCGAGCCCAGAAGCCGCACCAGCCGGTGATGCTCGGTCCAACTGAGGCGCTCGGCCTGGAGGATCTCCCAATACCGCGCGACCAGATCGCGGGAGGATCGCTCGCCGGATTCCTGCCGCGGCGAAGCGGCGGATTCCAGCGTGTGAAGCGTCGCCGTTGTGGCCAGCTCATCCACCGGGTGACTTCCCATCGTGGCAAGGAGCGAAAAATCGTCCACGGCTGCCTTCATTCCTATTATGGGCGCGGTCCCCCGAACAACGCAATGATTACAGACAATGACTTACGCCGCTCGCTTTGCCCGTTCCGCTTCCGGCGGGACCTCGACGATGCGGAGCTGCCCGTTTCGCTCCACCAGCAGTCGGAGCGGCCCAGGGGCGGTTCTCAGCCCCCTGAGCAACTCTAGCTCGCCGGGCAAATCCCGACCGTTGACCTGATAGATGCGGTCGCCGGGGTGGAGTCCGGCTTGGGCCGCCGGAGAGCCGGGAACGACTTGGGTCAAGATCACGGTGCCCGGCTCGGCGTCGTCAACCCGCCAGACGATCCCCCACCGCAGCGGCTGCCCCGGGAGCTCGACGGTCACCGAGGATGGTTTCTCACCGCCGGGGTGCTCGACCAGGACCGGCACTTGGGCGGGGGCCGACATGACCGCCGCCCGCAGATCGTCGTCGCTGCGGACCTCCCGCCCGGCAAACCGCAGGATCCGGTCCCCGGCGCGGAGTCCGGCCTTCTCGGCCGCCGAGCCGGCGGCCACGCGGCTGAGCCGGACGCCGCGGCCGGGCGTCGGCCGGCTTTCCCAGCTCACCCCCAGCCGCTCCGGCAGCGGAGAGGCCGGCTGATCCAGGGCCTGCCGGTCGGCTTCGTTCTCCGACCGCGCGGACTGGCGAAACCGCGGCGGCTCGTCCCGGTTGGCCACGTCGTCGAGGATCGCAAGCAGCCACCGGGCAATACGCTCCATGCCCGCCGCGTTGATCCGGTCGGCCGTGTCGCTGGGCCGATGGTAGTTCTCGTGAAAATCGGTGTGGAGCGCCAGCACCGGGATGCCCTGGCCGAAAAAGGGATAGTGGTCGGCGTTGGGGTCCATCTTCCAGGGAAACTCGAGCCGGAGACCGGGCTGGTGGTTGTGGCTGCTGACCAGTCGGCGCAGCCCATAGGCGCTCCGCGTGCCGAAGACCAGCAACCGGTCGTCGCGGAGCCGACCGATCATGTCCAGGTTGACCAGCAGGACCACCTGCTCCCGAGCGATCGGAGGGTAGGCGGCAAATTGTCGGGAGCCGAGAAGCCCCTTTTCCTCGGCGTCCCAGAAGGCGAAGAGGACGGACCGCCGGGGGGGCTCGGGGAGCCGGGTGAAGGCCCGGGCGAGTTCCAGCACGCCGGCCACGCCGCTGGCGTTGTCGTCCGCGCCGGGGTGGACCAGTCCCGGTTGCCCCAGGGTGCTTCCCGGGGCCATGCCATAGCCGACGTGGTCGTAATGGGCCCCGATCACAATCCATTGCCCGTTGCGCTCGGGATCGCGCCCTTCGAGGATCGCCAGCACGTTGCGGAAGTTGGGGGGGATGGATTGCACGTATCCACCGCCGGAACCGGCTCCCCGCAGGCCCAGGACCGAAAAACGGCGTTGGAGGTATTCGCCGGCGGCGTATCCCCCCCTGGTCCCAGCCTCGCGTCCTTCGAGTTGGGGGCTGGCGAGGGCATCCACGTGCTCCCGGAGATCCTCGGCCCGGAGGGATTCCAGCGCCGAGCGAAACGATGCCCCCTTGTCGGCGGCCCAAGCCGGCGGCACCCAGGCCCAGAACAGAAACGCCAGGATCGCCCACCGGCGGGCGACGCGCACGACATAAGGCATGTTCAGCCGTCCTGAAACAGCATGGCCAGCAGGGTCGAGCCCCTACGATAGTTATCGATCGCGGGGGTGGCCGGACCCGCGTCGGAGAGTAAAGTCGATGCCCCTCAAACTCCACCCAACCGGAATATTTTCGCTGCTCGGGAAAACACTCCTTGGGGCGTGACAAACGGCACCTGATGGATTACGCTGGAGGCTCCCGCCCGGCCACCGGGCGGCATGAGAGATCAACCCATCTTGCGGATCGGGCGGCCGACTGCCGCGGATCCTGATAGGAGAGGACAGTCCGATGAGTGTGAAGCGCGTATTGCTGAGTGAGAGCGAGATCCCGACTGCCTGGTACAACCTTCAGGCCGACCTGCCGGAGCCGGTGCCTCCGCCGCTGAACCCCGCCACCCAGCAGCCCGTGGGCCCGGCCGACTTGGAGCCGGTCTTCGCCCGGGCGCTCATCATGCAGGAGGTGAGCCAGGAGCGCTGGATCGAGATCCCGGACGAGATCCGCCGGGTGTATGCGATCTGGCGGCCGTCCCCCTTGGTGCGGGCCACCGGGCTGGCGCGGGCGCTGAAGACCCCCGCGCGGATCTATTTCAAGGACGAGAGTCACAGCCCTCCGGGAAGCCACAAGCCGAACACCGCCGTCGCGCAGGCCTACTACAACAAGATCGAGGGGATCCGGCGGCTCTGCACGGAGACCGGCGCCGGCCAGTGGGGCAGCGCGTTGGCCTTCGCCTGCGCGCTGTTCGACATCGAGTGCAAGGTGTTCATGGTCAAGGTGAGCTACGAGCAGAAGCCGTACCGCCGCTCGATGATGCGGATGTGGGGGGCCGAGGTGACGCCCAGCCCCTCCCAGGAGACCAACGCCGGCCGGCAGATCCTCGCCGCCGACCCGGACTGCCCGGGGAGCCTGGGGATCGCCATCAGCGAGGCGGTCGAGGCCGCCGTCACCCGCGACGACTCGAAGTACACGCTGGGGAGCGTGCTCAACCACGTCCTGCTCCACCAGACGGTGGTCGGCCAGGAGGCCGAGAAGCAGATGGCAATCGCCGGCGATTTCCCGGACGTGGTGATCGGCTGCGTGGGCGGGGGGAGCAACTTTGCGGGCCTGGCGATGCCGTTTATGCGGCACAAGCTGGCGGGCAAGGAGATCCGCTTCATCGCCGCGGAGCCGAAATCGTGCCCCTCGATGAGCCGGGGGGAGTACCGCTACGACTTCGGCGACACGACCAAGCTCACCCCGCTGGTGAAGATGTACACCCTCGGGCACAGCTTCGTCCCGCCGGGGATCCACGCCGGGGGCCTCCGCTACCACGGCATGGCCCCGATGATCAGCCTGGGGGCGAAGCTGGGGCTGATCGAGCCGGCGGCCTTCCACCAGATCGAGTGCTTCCAGGCCGCGCAGATGTTCACCGAGAGCGAGGGGACGATTCCCGCCCCGGAAACCTCGCACGCCATCCGCGCGGTCATCAACGAGGCCCTCCGCTGCCGCGAGACGGGCAAGGAAGAGTGCATCCTCTTCAACTTCAGCGGCCACGGCCTGTGCGACCTGGGCGCTTACGACCGCTACCTGGCCGGCGAGCTGGAAGACTACGAATACCCCAAAGACAAGATCGCCGAAGCCCTGGCCGAGCTGCCGGTGATCGCTTAGAGCGGTTCGATCACTCGTGATCCATCTGATTGCGGAGGACGTTCCTATGGCGGCCCATCGGATGCTGTCGTGGTGTGTCTTCTCGCTGATTCTGTGGGGACTGGCCGGCTGCACCAGGTACGAGCCCAACAAGCCGGGAGCAACGTCATCCTCGACGGCGGCCGCGCCGAGTGCGCCGGCCGCATCCCCGGGGGCTACCCCAGCCGCCGCACCGGGTATGCTCGCGGGGCAAGTGCCGGCCGGCACTGCCCCAGCCGCCGGCTCGCCGCCGAGTATCGCGTCGGCCGCGATGGCCGGCGCAGCGGCGGCCGCGCCGTCGGCAGTGATCCCGCTTTCCGCCGCCAGCGCGGCGCCGCCGACGGGCGTCGCCGCGGGATCGGCACTCCGCTATCGCTGGCAGCCGGGGGAAAAGTACGCCTACGACGTCGCCATCAGCACCGATTTTCCGGACGAGCGGATGACCCTCGATGCCCGTGCCGTGTACAGCGTGGCGTCCGGCGGGGAAGGTGCCGCTGCGCTGGCGGCGGCTGGACAGTCCAAGGAGATGGGCACGGGCTCCGCCTTCGTGGTTGCCCCGGGCGGCTACCTGGCCACCTGTGCCCACGTGGTCCGCGGGGCGGGCCGGCTGGAAATCACGCTGGGCGAAAAGAAGTACGAAAGCGAGGTCCTGGCCGTCGACGTTCCCCACGATCTGGCCCTGCTGCGGATCGCCGCCCCCGACGCCGTCCCGCTCCCCGTGGGCGATTCGGACAAGGTGCAATTGGCCGAGGAGGTGAGCGTGATTGGCTACCCCTTGGCCAGCAGGCTGGGCAGCGGGGTGAAGGTCACGCGGGGGAGCGTGGCCGGCGTGGCCGACACCGAGGGAAATCGGCTCTTCCAGATTGACGCCAGCGTGAATCCGGGCAACAGCGGCGGCCCGGCCGTCAATGCTCGCGGCGAAGTGATCGGCGTGGTCAATGCCAAGCTCACCGGCGAGGACGTGTCGAACGTGGGATTTGCCGTTCCCACGGAACATCTCCGGCGGTTCCTGGCGACGCGCGGCATCCGCTCGCCGGCCAGCGGCGCCGACCGAGACCTGGCCGGCCCGGAGCTCGCCCGCCGGGTGACGCCGTCGGTGGGATTGGTGACGGTTTTCTCCGGGTCGGGCAAGGCGTGGGGGGCGAATTTCGTTGCCCTCCGCGTGGAGGGGCGGGCGATTACCAGAAGCTCGCCGGTCGCCGGTGCCCCCCGCCCGAGCTTCCCCTCCCCGCCCGTCAGCAAGGACCTCCGCTGCAAGCTCGTGGTTGACGAATTCGGCACGATCGTCGACGTCGATGACGACGTGGAACTGCCGTGCCTGTTGGGTGGTTTGGGCCAGTTGGCGCTCGATCCGCTCTCGCCCACCGGGGAACGCGCGTGGCAGACCGTGAGCCCGACCCTGCTGGTGATCCCGGGCGGGGGGAGCGGGCAGTCGTCATCGTCGACGGACCGATTCGGCCGGCTATCGCGGCCGCACGGGGTGCCGGGGCTGCCCCGGGGGATGCGGCCGCCGGGTCTGCCCGGCCCCATCGGCCCGCGGGGCCCCGGGGCGATCGGCCCCCGGGGTCCGATTGGCCCCGCGGCGATCGGGCCGCGCGGGCCGCGCGGCCCGCGGGGCATGGTGCCCCGGGGAGGATCTCCCAGCCCGAGCCCGCCGTCGTCCTCCGAGTCGGGTTCCACTCCCTCGACCCTCATCTTCCCGGCAACGGAGCGCGTGGCCTACGAGCTGCGCCCCGGCCAGGGGGACGCCGCGGTCATCACCCGGCGATATTCGCTCCAAACGTCGGAGAAGGGCAACCTGCCCCTCCGCTTGACCGCCTCCCATGAAGCGGAGACCGTGTTCAACTCCAAGGCCGGCCTGCCGGAAAAGATGGAGGGCAAGGGCTCGTTCCGGGTGTCGGTCAAGCAGGTGGAGATCAGTTTTCCTTTCGCGGTGAGCTACAAACGGGTGGATCCGAACAGCCCCCTCCCGGACGCGCTGGCAACCTTGCCTTCCCGGCCGGCGCCGGGGGCCGGGATTCCGCCGTCCGGCCGGGGGAGCGGGCCGGAGGCACCTGCGGGGATGACCCGTCCGCCGGCGAAGCCGGTCGAGGTTTCGCAGGCCGATCTGGACTCCGTACTCAAAGAAATCGAGTCGACTGATAACCCCCTCAGGCGTCGCTTGGCTCTCACGAGGTTGTCACTCATTAAGGCCGACGAGTCGCGACGCCGCGACGTTGCCAAGCTGTTGCACACCTACCTCTCCGATCCCGATCGGCCGACGCAGAGCGCGGCCTTGCGGGCCTTGGCCGTCTGGGGGCACAAGGGGAACCTGCCGCGGCTGTTACCGCTCTTGGACGACAAAGACACCTTCGTCCGGCAGCTTGTGTTTCCCGCCCTGGCTCGGACCGAAGACCCGCGGGCCGCCGAGGCGATGGCCCCGCTGCTCGCCAATCTAAGGGATCGCGGCGGGGTCGCCGCGGCACTCCGCTCGATGGGATCGGTGGCCGAAGACCCGGTCATCGCCATCTTGGAGCACAGCGACCACTTCACCCGCGCCGAAGCGTGCAACATCCTCGCCGAGATCGGCGGGCCGAAAAGCGTCGCCGCGCTGAAGAAGTTGGCCAGCCGCGATTCGGACTTCTTTGCGAAAAGCGCCGCCCAGAAGGCCCTTCAACAACTGCAAGGGAAGAAAGGACGGTAGCCCCGAAGCCGGACCTCCGCCACCTGCCCCGCTCAACCTGCGCGGAAGATGCTCCTTGCCCGCAGAACTCGGCAAGCAGGTAGCGAGCTCACCTCAACAAGCGAAGGGAAATTCCATGAACCGAGCCGGGTGGCCTTGGTGCGTCGCGATCTCTGTCGGGCTCGTCCTGGGGGACAGTACCCGGGTGGGTGCCGCGGAGCAAGAGCTGGTCCGCAATCCTGACTTCAAGGCGGCTGGCCAGCAACGGCTGCCGGCGGATTGGAACGTCTGGAACGCCGAAGTAAAGCAGGCCGCCTGCCGGCTCCGAGTCACTTCTGACGGGCTTCTCGCGGACGCCCCGCAATCGCCGTATGCGGCGGGAGGCGTCTGGCAAAAGCTCGAGGGTGTCCGCGGCGGACAAGCCTACGCGATCGAAGCGACCGCGAAGGCACAAGGCATCGCCAGCCCGTATCGCTCGCTAATGATCCGCCTGAGCTGGCTCCGCGCCGGCAAGCCGCTCCATCCGGCGGGGATGCTCGTCCGCGGGCCGGTGGCGGCGGAAGGGAAGCTGAGATTCCAGGACGTCCTCGTCGCGCCCAAGGAGGCCGACGCGGCGAAGCTTTCCCTGGAGGTGAAGTGGCCCGGCGGAGGCTCGGTGTGCTGGCAGCGGGTGAGCGTGCGGCCGACCACCCCGCCCAAGCCGCGGAAGGTCAAGATCGGCACGGTCTACCTGCGGCCCAGCCGCAGCACGCCCGAGCAGAACCTCGAGCTGTTCTCAAGACAGATCGACGCCGCCGGCAAGCTGGGATTGGACATCGTCTGCCTGCCCGAAGCGATCACCATGGTCGGCACCGGCAAGACCGGGCCGCAGACCGCCGAGCCGATCCCCGGCCCTTCCGCCGAGCGGCTCGGCCGCGCGGCGCGGACCAACCGCATCTGGGTCGTCGCCGGGCTGTACGAGAAGGAGGGGGACGGGGTGTACAACACCGCGGTGCTCTTGGACCGCCGGGGCCAACTGGCCGGCAAATACCGCAAGGTCCACCTGCCCCGGGAGGAATGGGACAAGGGGGTCACCCCCGGCCGCGAGTACCCCGTCTTCCAGACCGAGTTCGGCACGGTCGCGATCCAGATCTGCTACGACTGGTTCTTCCCGGAGATCGCCACGATCTGGGGGCTGAAGGGGGCCGAGATCGTCTTCGCGCCGACCTGGGGCACGACCTTCGCCGACAAGGAAGGCCGGGTCGAGGGAGAGACGGTCTTCAGGGTCCGGGCGCGGGACAACGGGTACTACCTCGTCCCCTCGGTCTACGACGGCAACAGCATGATCATCGACCCGATGGGCCGGATCCTCGCCTCCAGCAAAGGGCGCGAAGGCGTGTTTTGGCACGAGGTGGATCTCGCCGATCGGGAGGCCCTGTGGTGGGTCGGCCATTGGCGGTCGATCGGGCCGCGGGACCGCATGCCGGCGACCTACCCGCCGCTCTTGAACGACCCACCAAAGCCCACCTATTGAGCCGGATCGCCGCCCGGGGCGTGATCGTGCGGGGCACTTTTCTTCCGCCCTGCCGCTGGGGTACAATGCGGGCCGTGTCGCTTTCTCGAGCTCCATCAAGTTGATCCTGGGTCCTGAGGAGGAGTAGCCATGAAATCGCAACCGACGCTGCGGCTTACCCGGGCCTTGCGCCTGGCGATCGCGGTTCTCGTGACGCTGAGTCTTGGGCTTGCCCCGGCATCCGGCTGGGCGGCCGACGGCAAGAAGGCGGGCAAGTCGAAGCGGAAGGCTGAACCAGCGGCCGCGAGCCAGACCCGGATCGGACAGGGCGACAAGGAAATCGTCTTCGTCGCCGGCGGCCCGAGCCACGGCTATGCCTCCCACGCCCACTACGCCGGCTGCATGCTCCTGGCCAAGGCGATCGCCGAGAACGTGCCGAACACCAGGGCCGTGGTCCATCGCAACGGTTGGCCGAAGGACCCCAAGGCCCTGGACGGCGCCGCGGCGATCGTGATCTACAGCGACGGCGGCGGCGGCCACCCGATCATCCCCCACCTCGACGAGCTGGAGCCGCTAATGAAAAAGGGGGTGGGCCTGGCGCTTTTGCACTACGCGGTGGAGGTGCCCAAGGGGAAGCCGGGAGACAAGCTGCTGGAATGGGTCGGAGGGTACTTCGAGGTCTACTGGTCGGTCAACCCCTTCTGGAAGGCCGAGTTCAAGACCTTCCCCGATCACCCCGTCGCTCGTGGCCTGAGGCCGTTCACGATGAACGACGAGTGGTACTACCACATGCGATTCCGGGAGAACATGGAGGGGGTCACACCGATCCTCTCGGCCGTCCCGCCCGACAAAACCCGCGGCCCCGACGGCCCCCGCAGCGGCAACCCCACCGTCCGCGCCCGCAAGGGGATGCCCGAGCACCTGGCCTGGGCGTACCAGCGGCCGGACGGCGGGCGGGGGTTCGGCTTCACCGGCGGACACACCCACTGGAACTGGGCCAACCAGAGCTTCCGCACCGCGGCGCTGAACGGGATCGTCTGGGCGGCCGGGCTGGAAGTGCCCCCGGGCGGTGTCCCCTCCAAGACGCCCACCCTGGAAGAGCTCGAGGCCAACCAGGACTTCCCCCAGCCCAAGGACTTCAATCGCCGCCACGTCGAAGACATGCTCAGACTGTGGCGCGGAGAGGTTGAGAACAAGTAGAAGCGAAACACCGTCAGCTTTCAGCTCTCAGCTTTCAGCGGGGGAGCGTGCGAGTGCCCACTCTAAAGTCAACTGCTGAAAGCTGACGGCTGACTGCTGGAAGCTGACGGCTGAAAGCTGACGGCTGATTGCGTCGATGCTGCTGTTCAAGAAGAGATTCCTCCCCGCGATCCGGCAAGGGGAGAAGACGCAGACCATCCGGCTGTGGAAGCACCGGCGTATGAAGCCGGGGCAGCGGAGCTACATCCCCGGGGCGGGCCACATCCGCGTGACGGCCGTCGAGGAGGTGGCCCTGGACCAGCTCACCGACGCCGACGCCCGGCCCGACGGCTTCGACTCTGCCGAGGAGCTCCGCGCCGAGCTCGCCCGGCTCTATCCCGCCCAGCTCGCCCAGGGCTACCGGGCCTACCGCATCGTCTTCGAGTTGGTCGGCCCGACTGCGTCCCGCCCTACGGACCTGCCGGGTCGTTCCTGAGAGCGTGTCCCGAGAAGCCGTCAGCGATCAGCAGTCAGCTTTCAGCTTCCCATCGGTACGCGATGACCGTGATCGCTGCGAAGGTTCCCACAGGCAGAAAGCTGATGGCTGACTGCTGATGGCTGATAGCTGAAGCGGGAATCCCGCTACACGCGGAGGATGTTGAACAGCGACTGGGCCACCGCCTCGGGGTCGCGGGAGACGGCCACCGCCAGGAAGAGGAGGATGATCGCCGCGGCGCTCACCAGGGTGATCGCCCTGATGTTCCGCGGCACCTCCAGCGAGCCCAGCGCCGAGCCCAGGGCAAGCTCCAGCCGGCGCCATCCCTGGGGATCCTGGGCGGGGCCGCTGGACACCAGCGACACGTTGCGCACCGCGGGGACGCTTTCCAGGTGCAACTGCACGCCCAGGTTGGGCATCGCCAGGCTCTCTCCGGCCCAGCGGGCCTCGCGGTCCAGCCCGGCGACCAGCTAGGCCAGGATCGGCCGCAGCTCGCCCACCGAGACGTTGTAGATCACCAGCCGCGGCCGCATCGAGAGAAGCAGCAGCACCAGGCAGAGCGCATACAGCGTGACCAGCAGGATCCAGCCGTACGGCCCCAGGTAGATCGAGATCAGCTCCGGAAAGAAGAGGTCCATCGGGCCGACCATCACCAGACCCGCCACGGCCAGCCCCAGCGCCGCCAGGTCCCGCGTGCCGGACACCAGGAACGGCCGGCGCGACAGGTTGATCGCCCCTAACAGCAGCAGGTAGATCGCGACCGGTCCCAAGGCAAGGCACATGGTGAACGGATCGGTGAGCAAGAACGGCAGGAACGCGCAGATCGTCATCAGGCCCAGCGACAGGCAGAGGTTCACCGGATCGAGCAGGAAAAACAAGGGGAGCAGGCAGATCGCCAGCAGCATCAGCACCAGACCCGCAATCCACCACACCATGGGCAAGGCCCTCAAGGCTCGTTTTCCGGTCCCGGCTCGGGCGTCTCGGGCCCCCGGCCGCGGGGGTCGCCGTTGCCGCCGCTCCCCGCCTTCCGCAGCCGCTCCAGCTCGATCTGGTGCCCCCGCTCGCGCAACTGCCACAACTGGGCCTTCAGCCGCGTCTGCTCCAACTGGTTCCGGTCGCGGAGCCGGCCGTAATAGAACCTCGTCGCCCACACGTCGGCCAGGGCCAGCACCACCACCCAAGCGAGCAGGAACAGCACGAGCCCCCAGAACACGACGCCCCCCTGGGGCCAGCGCGTCACGAGCCACTGGCCGATCGGCAGCGAAACCGCCAATAGCGCCAGCATCGTCGTGGTCTGCATGCGGCGGCGAAACTGCCGCCGCCGGTATTCCAGCTCGTTGGGCTCCAGCCGGCGGCGCCGATCGGCCCGCCAGGAAAGGAGGTGCCACGCCAGCAGTCCCGCGGCGCACGCCAGCAGAAACGCCGAGAAAACAAGCGAGGCAACCAGTTCCACGTCAGTCCCCTCCGCCACCTTGCCGGCCGCCCCGGCCCGACGGGGCAAGCCACTCGCGGACCACCCAGCCCACCTTCGCCAGACTCAAGGCCGAGCACTGCTCGGGCGTGTCGGCCCGGGTGTGCCAGGCCGGGTAGTCGAAGTCGATGATGTCGCAGGCGGGAATCCCCGCCACGTTGTGGAGCACCACGTGGTCGTCGCGGACCTCGTACTTCTTCCGGGCGATGAATTCCCGCACCCCCAGCCGCCGCGCCGTCGCCCAGATCTCCTCGACCAGCGGACGCGTGTCGGCCAACATGCTGTTCCGCTCCTGGTACAGTTGCAGGTCCGCGTCCCCGACCATGTCCAACAGTACTCCCCACCGGTAGCGATACGGCGGGCGGTCCGCCGCGTAGCCCTCGGCAAAATGTTTCGAGCCCAGGAAATACGTCCCGTCCGGATCGAAGACGAACTCCTCGCCATCGAACAGGGCGAAATCCACCCCATACTTGGTCTTGAGATTGGGGATCTCGTGGGCCAACTCCATCAAGATCGCCACGCCGCTCGCCCCATCGTTGGCCCCCAGGAAGACGCCCTGGGGATCGCGGGGGTCGAGCATCGGATAGGGGAGCGTGTCGTAGTGTGCACACACCAGCACGCGATCCTTGCTCTCCGGATGCCACTGGACGATCAGGTTCGCCATCGGCACGCGGGACCCGTCCCGCGGGTGCTGCGCTTCAAACCGCTGGAGGCGGACCTTCCCCCCAAGGGTACTAAAATGCTCCAGGAGCAGCTTCTGCTGGGCCTCCATCCCTTTCGACCCGCTGGGACGCGGACCGAGGTCGCAAATCCTCTTCAAGTAGCCGTAGGCCCGCTGCCCGTCAAACGGGATGTCCTCCAGCCGCAACCGCGAGACCCCGGCCTCGGCATTCTGTGCCCCGCCGTGGCCCAAGAATAGCGCGACCCCCCCGATTCCCAGGCCCAGGGCCGCGATGAGACCGACCACCACCGCCCCGATCGGCCAGCGGCGGGGGCCCTCAGCACGTTTCTGGCGGTTCTTCGGCATACCACTCCATTGTAGCCGTTCTGGGGGTCCGCGGACAGCGTGTGCGAAACGCTCTGCCGACGCTGACCTCAGGAGAGGCGGAAGGAGTGCGGGTCGGGTGGCACGCCCTGCAAGGGCGTGGCCTTCGCAGCGCCGTGACGGTCTCGCCCGCCCCACCCACGCCCTTGCAGGGCGTGGCCTGCGCAGCGCAATCGACCGACCATGCCCTTCCGTCCGCTGTGAGAATCGCACGCGACCAGTGACGCTTCTGATGCAACGTCCGCCCATTGTTCAGATCGATAATCTTCATAGGGGACTCGCCCATCCCACCACGCCCTTTCAGGGCGTGCCACCCGACCCGAGGGGATGCTCCCGTCTGCTGGGGCACCGTGTCCGGGCCAATCCCTTCCCCCCTTCTGCGGCCCGACCTGTCCCCATCCCGCGGCGTACCAGGCCCGCCCTGGGGCCGTGGGCGACCTGGGATCCGGCGAACGGGCATCGCGTGCTTCTCATCTTGCCCCAAACCGTCAGAGTCGCTATGCTGCTACGCCCGCAGACTGGCCCCCAGGCGGCCCAGCGCGGTTGGCTCCCGCGGCTTGGCTTCTGTGGTTCTCGGAAAGATGGAGAGACGACGGCCGATGATCGACGTCAAGGCAATCACCGAGCTGCACCGGGTGACCGCCGAGCGGTGGCACCGCGAGGAGATCGACAATCCCTACACCGGCTTCCTCCAACTGGTCTGCGAGCAGCACCGCCGCAATTTCCTCCTCTGGCACCAGGAGGACATCGCGCGGAGCCCCGATGCCAGCGACGCGACCCTCGCCCAGGTCAAACGCACGATCGACAAACTGAATCAAGAACGCAACGACCACATCGAGTTGCTCGACGACGACCTGGTCCGCCAACTGGCGGCCTGGGGGGCGACGCCCCGCCCGAGGGCCAAGCAGAACACGGAAACCCCGGGCAGCGTGATCGACCGGCTCTCCGTGCTGGCCTTGCGGATCTATCACATGGAGGAGCAGGCCGCCCGGCCCGACGCCTCCGAAGAGCATCGTGCCCGGGCAGAGTCGCGGCTGGCGATCCTCCACCAACAGCACGGCGACCTCTCGCGGTCGCTGGCCCAGTTGCTGGCCGACCTGATCGCCGGCCGGAAGCGGCTCAAGGTGTACCGCCAGTTCAAGATGTACAACGACCCGACGATGAACCCCTACCTCTACGCGGCCAAAAAGCCGGCCGCGTGAAGCCTGGGCACGCTCAGGCGGCGGCCCGCAGCGGCGCGCGAGGTTCGATGACGTTGGTCGGAGGAGGCTCCCCAAAGGCGTAACCCAACAGCGCCAGGTCCTCGCGGAAGACGGATTCCACGATCCGATTCATCCGCTCATCGTAGAACTCGACATAAGGGCGACGGTCCCTGCGCGTTTCCGAGCCGACCCACACGCCCGGATCGATCGGCAGTCCCAATCGCTGGGAGAGGATCGCCAGATGGGCCCGGCGGCACTCGAAGCGGCCGATGAAGTCGACGACCAGGCGGCCCCGCTCGGTGTAGCAGTGGAAGTGGCGGGGGAATCGGATGTGTCCCAGTCCCAACAGGCGCCCCTGCCACACCTTCATAAAGAACCAGTTCTTGAATCCCAGGGGGTGGCCGACGAGTTTCTCGTATATCTTCTTGTAGCCTTTCTTCTGGTCGTAGCCCGCGTACGCCCAGTAGCGGGAGAGGATCTTGTCCCACGGATTGCGCTCGAAGGTGAACTTGAAGTACTCGTGCCAGACCTGCTCGCCCACCTTGGCCCGGATCTTCCCCGCCCCATCGTGCCGGCCAAAGCCCTCCGCGTTGCGGCCCGGCAGGTCCGCGGTCTCGGTAATCACGTCCTTGGGGCCACAATGCCGCGCCAGGGCGACGGTGAGACTGCGGCCGCCGGTGCGGCCCAGGTGCATGAAGATGAACTTGTGCCGGTGGGAAACGATCATGGCCTGCGCCTACCATCTTCGGGTGGATCACCCCGTGGATAAGTGATATTCGGCAGGCCGGCGCGTGAGACTTTGACAATTCTTCCGGGCTTAACGGACTTCTGTGGACGTCCGCGCCTCGCGAGCCCCTACGCCGCCCGCGCGGCCTCCCGCCGCAGGACGCTATCGCAGGCCTCGCAGACTGCGGGCACGTCGATCGCCTCCATGTACCGGCTCGGGGCCCGGCGGCGTTGTCTGCTCGTTCCGTCGAGCACCATTTTTTGCACGGCGACGTGCTGTGGCCCGTAGGGGCCGGACTGGGCGGCGGGCCAGGGCCCGCAGAGGCCCACGCAGGGGGTTCCGACCGCTACCGCCAGGTGCATCGGCCCTGTGTCTGCACTGATGAACAGCCGCGCGAGACGGGTCAATGCGGATAACTGGCGAAGTGAGGTAGAGGGGGCAAGCTGCGCGTGCCCTTCGGACTCTCCCACAATCCATTCAGCCAGGGCCATTTCGGCCGTCCCTGCCCAAATCACCAGGCTGGGCAAGTTCCACGCTTTGCCCAGATGTCGGGCGACGGCGGCGAACCGTTGCGGCGGCCATATCCGCGAGGCGGTGCCCGCACCCGGATTGATGATCGCAAACCCTTTCTCCAAGCCGGCTTCGGCAACCAGACCCGCCGCGGCCCGACGCTCCTCATCCGTCTGCGGCACGCGGAACTCGATCCCCGGCCGCTCGATGCCCAAGGACCGCAGAAGCTCCACGGTCCGGTCGACCAGATGGGGAGCGGTGGGCAGGACTAGCTCGCTGTTGAGCCACGGGCTGAGTTCCCGACCCCATTGGCCCTTAGGCCCGATCCGCCGCTTCGCCCCCGAGAGCCACCCGACCAGGGCGCTCTTGGTCAAGCCCTGGGTGTCGATGGCCGCGTCGAATCTCATCGCTCGCAGCCGCCGCCGCAGCCCCCAGACGACCCGCGGCGACTTCAAGAACCCCTTTGGCACGACGATTAACTCGTCGAGGGCCTCGTGCCCTTCCAGCAGACAGGCGGCCTTGTTTTCGACGACCCAAGCCAACAGGGCTTGCGGAAAGCGCCCCCGCAGGGCGTTGAGCATGGGCATAGTGAGGATGACGTCGCCGATCGCGCTCAGGCGGACGATGAGGATCCTTGGCGATCGCGTGTCGGACGCAAGTTCAGGACCCATGATCGACTCCCTTCGCAGCGGTCCGGAGATTATAAGGTCCCGCGGGGAGACTCCCCAAGAGAGAAACCGGTCGCCGGGTCCCCACCAAAGGCGTAGAATGACTTCGAGCGTGTCTGGAAGGGGCTGTCAGCGATCAGCGATCAGCCGTCAGCAATCAGCCGTCAGCCAGGTGCCTTCACGGCGTTGGCGGTGTTCGTAACTGACTATTACGTCAACGCTTGTGTAGCTGAAAGCTGATACCTGAAAGCTGATAGCTGACGGCTGAAAGCCTGCGGACTGACTCGCCATGCCAAAGTCCTCCCGATCCTCGCAGCCCGACAGCCGCCTGTTCCTGCCCACGACCCCCGAGGAGGTTAGTGCCCGGGGATGGGACGCGGTGGACGTGGTGTTCGTGACCGGGGACGCCTATGTCGACCACCCCAGTTTTGCGATGGCGTTGCTCGGGCGGCTGCTGGAGAGCGAGGGGCTCCGGGTGGCGATCCTCAGCCAGCCCGACTGGCGCTCTTGCCGCCCCTGGCAGCAGTTCGGCCGCCCCCGGCTCTGTTTCGCCATAAGCGCCGGCAACATGGACTCGATGCTCAACCACTACACGGCCAACCGGAAGGTCCGCAACGACGACGCCTACAGCCCGGGGGGCGAGATCGGCCGGCGGCCCGATCGGGCCACGGCGGCCTATTGCCAGCGGGCCCGGGAGGCGTACCGCGGGGTGCCGATCGTCGCGGGGGGGGTCGAGGCCAGCCTCCGCCGCCTGGCCCATTACGACTACTGGAGCGACAAGGTCCGCCGCTCGATCCTGTTGGACTCCAAGGCCGACCTGCTCGTCTTTGGAATGGGGGAAAAACCCTTACTTGAGATCGTCCGCCACCTGGCCGCCGGGGGATCGGTCCGCGAGTTGCGCCACGTGCGGGGCCTGGCCTATCGCCTGGGGGCCAGCGAAGGAGTGCCCACCGAGGACACGGTCGCTTTGCCGAGCTGCGAAGAGGTGGCGTCCGACAAGCGGGCCTTCGCCGCGATGACCCGGCTGGCCCACCTCGAAACCAATCCCGATAACGCCCGGCGCTTGGTCCAGGCCCACGGCCGGGAAGCGGTGGTCGTCAACCCGCCGGCGCTCCCCTTGACGGAAGCCGAGATGGACCGCGTCTACGGGCTCCCTTACACGCGCCGGCCGCACCCCGCCTACGGCGATCGGCGGATCCCGGCGTTCGAGGTCGTGAAGGACTCGATCCAGATCGTGCGGGGCTGCTTCGGCGGCTGCACCTTCTGCTCGATCACCGCCCACGAGGGCCGGATCATCCAGAGCCGCAGCCCGGGGTCGATCCTGGCCGAGGTCCGCCGGTTGGCCGAGGGGCCCGAGTGGAAGGGGATCGTCAGCGACCTGGGCGGCCCGACGGCGAACGTGTACCGGATGAACTGTAGCCGGCTGGATGTCCGGGCGGAGTGCCGCCGGCTGAGCTGCCTCCATCCAACGATCTGTCGACTGCTGGAGGCGGACCACGGCCCGCTGGTCGAGCTGATGCAACAGGTGCGGCAGCAGCCGGGCGTGCGCAAGGTGTTCGTGGCCTCCGGCGTGCGGACGGACCTGGCTCAACGCAGCCCCGAGTACGTCGAGGAGCTGATCGGGCATCACGTCGGCGGGCACCTGAAGGTCGCCCCGGAGCATTCCCATCCCGAGGTGCTGCGGCTGATGAAGAAGCCCAGGATCGAGGATTACCAGGCGTTCGCCCGGCGATTCGGCGCGATCGCGCGGAAGGCCGGCAAGGAGGTCTTCCTGGTGCCGTACTTCATCGCCGGCCACCCGGGCTGCGATCTTGGCGCGATGATCCACCTGGCGGCGTTCCTGAAGCGGCACGGCTACCGTCCGCAGCAAGTGCAGGACTTCTATCCCAGCCCGTTCGACGTGGCGACCTGCATGTACCACACCGGCCTGGACCCGATGACCGGCCGGGAAGTCTACGTCCCTCGCACGGCCATCGAGCGGCGTCTCCAGCGGGCCCTGCTCCAATTCTGGAAGCCGGAGCACTACGCCGACGTCCGCCGGGCCTTGGAGCAGTCGGGGCGGAGCGATCTTATTGGGGACGGCCCGGACTGCCTGATCGCGGGCCGCCCACCGAAAAGTGATAGGAGCAAGGAGGCCCAGGGCTCGCGGCCGCCAAGGCGCGCCAAGTCGGCAAGACCGCCGGCCTCGCGGAGCGGCTATCGCCCCAAGCGCAAGTCGGCGCGGCGGAGGGAACTGGGAGAGTGAACAACCATACGAACGCCTGCTCCGCCGCCTCTGCCAGCAGACCAAGGGCGGGCAGTACGTCGACGTGGGGATTGCCCACGTCGAGGGGGAATGATCCGCGCCTGCCGGTCGTAGCGATTGTGCCGAGCGGTGGACGCAGAGGATTGGCACTAATCGACTGCCATCCCGATCCCCCACCAGAAACCCTCGACTCCCGGGATCCGGAGAGCTACCCTTCACCAGGTGCGTTGGCGCAGGGTAGGTACCGTGCGCATGCCTTGCAGGCACGGAGCGCGGCGCGAGGGGCGGCGCGATTCCCGTGCCGGGTCCCGGCGCTTGGCCGGGGGGAGCGCTCCGACAACACGACCTTCTGGGACTCGTATGCAGCCCTCGGCGGATTCAGCGCTCGCGCGCAACCCGCGCGTCCTCCTGGTCGACGACGATCCCGCCATGCTGCGGCTCCTGGCGCGGTGGCTGGAGCGGGCGGGCTACCGCGTCGGGCAGGCCGCCGACGGCCGGCAGGCCCTGGAGGCCATCGAGGCCCAGTGCCCCGACTTCCTCGTGACCGACTGGGAGATGCCCCACGTCGACGGCCTGGAATTGTGCCGCCGCGTCCGCCAGCTCGATCTGCCGCACTACATCTACGTCCTCTTCCTTACCGTCCGATCGACGCGCGACGAGACGGTCGCCGGCCTGGAGGTGGGCGCCGACGATTTCCTCACCAAGCCCGTTCATCAAGCGGAGCTGTTGGCGCGGATGCGGGCGGGCTCGCGCGTGCTGGAGCTCGAGCGGCGGCTGAGCAAGATCGCCCACACCGATCTCTTGACCGGCCTGGTGACCCGCCGCACCTTCTTCCCGATCCTGGACAAGGAATGGAAGCGCGCCAAGCGCCATCACCGGCCGGTCTCCTGCGCGATGATCGACATCGACTTCTTCAAGCGGATCAACGACCTCCACGGCCATTTCGCCGGCGACTACGTGCTCAAGACCGTCGCCGAGATGCTCCAGGCGGACTGCCGCTGCACGGACGTCGTTTGCCGCTACGGCGGTGAGGAGTTCTGCGCGCTACTGCCCGAGACGCGGGAACTCCAGGCGGCCCAGTGGGCCGAGCGCGTGCGGCGCCACATCGCCGCGACCCCGGTCCGCCTCGGCGAGAAGGAGATCCGCATCACGTGCAGCCTCGGCACCGCCCAGAACCACGACGACACCCAGACCTGCGAGCAACTGATCGACCAGGCGGACCAGGCCCTGCTGTGCGCGAAGCGATCGGGGCGCGACCGCGTCGTCTCCTTCGAGTCGCTGGCCGATTCCGGCGAGCTGCAACTGAAGGATCGCGGCCAGCGCCGGGATCTCTTCCAGGGGATCGCCGCGCGGCACGTGATGACCCCCGTCGTGGTCTGCCTCCGCGAGGACGAGACGATCGGCCAGGCCGCCGAGTTCTTCCTCCGCTCCCGGATCAACTCCACCCCCGTGGCCGACTGCCGCGGGCAGTTGAGCGGGATCCTCTCCGAAAAAGACCTCCTGGCCGCCTTGGTCTCCCTGGAATGCTGGAACCGGCCGATCCGCGAGGTGATGAAGCCCAACGTGATCTGCTACGAGGGAGAGACCCCCATCCGCACGATCTACGAGTTCCTCTGCCGCGTGTCGGTTCGGCGGGTGGTGATCGTCGATCAGGGGCGCCCCACCGGCACCATCAGCCGGGGAACGCTGCTGCGCTGGTTCCGCAACCTCGTCTTCTCCAAGGGCCTCCTGGACGACGCCCTGCTCCGCGAAGGCCAGGCGGAAACCGACCCGTACCGGTCCAAACAGCGCCTGGCGGAAACCTCCCGCAACCTCGCCGCGCAAGTCGCCCAGCTCGAGCGGCACCTCGGCGAGGACGTCGAGGATCTTGCTCCCCACGTCGTCGGCGGCGTCACGCGGATGCAGGAACTGCTGGACGACCTGCTGGCCTATTCCCGCTATGCCAGCGGCCCCCCCAATGCCTCGTTGCAGGCGATCCTGCTCAATGGCAGCCACGTCGAGTGACGCCCCGACCTAGCGCGCGGACGTAGCACAACAGGCACGGCATCTGGACCAGGCCCCCGCACCCCGCGCAGCGGCGGAGCGGACCCGAGGGTGGAACAAAGTCGCCCTGCGATCGGCACCGCCGGGTTTCGTAGTCGGGCCGAATTCCACGGGCGATCGCGTTGATCGTTCCGCGGCTCACGCCCGTCGATCGCGCGATCTTCCGTTGGGACAAACGCCCCTCTTCCAGAAGCCGGCGAACTTCCGCGACAAGCCCAGGTGCGAGCATCGATCGAGACTCCCCGCAGGAACAAGTCGACCGAACCCTGACGAGGCCCCCCGGCGTCCGCCTACGGTTCCTCGTCCTCGCCCGGCTCAAGCCAGAAGTCCCCGTATTCGGGCTCGTCGGACCCGAGTTGTTCCTCGGGATCGAAAACCTCCCAGACCTCCTGCGGCAGTCGATCCGCCATCAATGCTTCAAAGTCGCCTTTATTTTCCCTGTTTAGCCGATACCCCCCAGCCGTCCCGCTCATCTCCTGCGCGACGGTTCCCTTTGCCTTTCCCTTTAGCCCCCCGCGCAATTCCGTGCTGCTCATGATTGGCCCTCTGCCAGTGCGTGGTCCGTGAATCTCCAGGTAGTCCGATTCTTTCCGAGACGGCAGCCTAGTGATAGCACAAAATGGACATTATTGCAACTATTATTTTGGACAGAACATGCCAATAATGTGCAGCGGCGCCGCGGCTTCCTTTCGCAATTCCGCTCCCCCGGTTGTGTCCCCCGTATCGACCCTGCCGTAGCTCGGCAGTAAGATAGACCTGACAGGGGGATAGCGACGCCTGGCCCATCTTGGCAAGGGTTCTGCAGCGATGACGCTCAAACCGTACGACCCGGAAATGCTCGACCAGTTCGCCCTGCGCCTGCTCGATTTGGCCGCAATCCTGCGTCAAATGGCCCATCGCAGCCGGGAATCCCCCGTAAGTGATCTCGCGCTGCACGACAAGAAGGCGTGTGAATGGATCGCCAACCTGGAGCGCTGGGCGAGGAAATCCCTGGCGGACCTGGAGATGCAGATCCTGGAAGCGCGGGCCCGGCAGCGCGCCATCTCCCACCCAGAGTAGGGGATTCCGCGAGGCGAAAAGACGAAGGTAACTGGTACGGTATTTCGGACAAACACAAACCTTCAGCGTGCCTCGCATGAAGCGGCCGTAACTGCCTATGCAATGAGCTGAATTGGGCCTGCCTCCTCACTGCGCGTCAGCCGAATTGAGGGTTGCACAAACTTGTCTAATTGATCGCGATAGCCTGGGGGCCGAAGGAAATCTCAACAGGCACAGCGGGCGGGACGATGTAAAGAGCGGACTGGACCCGATGGGTTTGCCCAGCTCATCCCCTTGGCCGCGCCCCAGGCACATGGCCCTCTGTCTGATCCAAATTGCGTTGGCCGTGGCCTTCTCGGCGATGTGGCTCCTCGCCGGGGCGATAGCCGTCCGGCAACGTCAGGGGTGACCACGAGCGGCTCCGCCGGCACATCGATCACCACTGGTCGACGATCTCCGGGGGAGCCGGCCCCGCGTCGGCCGGCGTGGCTGCGGACCGGGGCGAGCGCCACCCCCAGCGTCCCCTGCGTAGCCAATCCCTCCACGTGGTCGGCCTTTGCAGCCGGGCGTGAAGCCCCGCGATCCGCGCCAGAACGTCGAGCTGCGAAGGGCGGTAGGGGATCACCTCCGCCAAGGCGGTCAGCGGCATCCGCTTGGCGATCAGCACGGCCAAGGGGGCGATCAGCTCGACGGCTTCCTCGGCAACGCAGCACGCGCCCAGCACCCGGCCCGTCCCCCGGCGGACGTGGACCGCCACCAGTCCCCGCTCGTCCCCTTCGAGCGCCGGCCCCCGCACGTCGGCCAGATCGACCCGGAAGGTCTCGGCCTCGATCCGCCGGGCCGCGGCTTCGCCGCGGGTCCAGCCGACGCGGGCGATCGCCGGATCGGTGAAGACGTAGTGCGGGACAATCGCCGGGTCGAACTCCCGCGGCCACCACCGCACCGCGTTGCCTGCGGCGAGCCGCCCCATCGCCTCGGCGACCTCGGGCCGGGACAAGTCCGCTCCGCAGAAGAATTCCGCTCCGCAGACGTCCCCGGCGGCAAAGACCCGCGGGGAGGAAGTCCGCAGCCGCTGGTCGACCGCCACGCCCCGGTCCGTCGCGGCAATGCCCGCGGCCTCCAGCCCCAGTCCGGCGGTGGAAGCCACCCTCGGTGCGTCGGCCAGGACGTGGTCGCAGAAGCGTTTCTCCCTCTCGCCGGCCCGATCGAGGATCACCACGCACTGGTGGCCGGTCCGGTCGACGGAGACCTTCTGACAGCCGAGCTGCAGGCGGACCCCTTCCTTCTCCAACTGTTCCTGGACGATCGCGGCGGCGGCCGGGTCCTCGCCGCAAAGCAGGGCCGGCTCGCTGCCGATCAGCCACACCTCGCTCCCCAGGCGACAAAAGGTCTGCGCCCACTGGCAAGCGCGAGGTCCCGTGCCGAGGATCGCCAGGCGCTCGGGGGGCCGCTCGAGCCGGCCGAGCTCCGCCGCGGTCAGACAACAGGTCTGCTCGGCGCCTTCGATCGATGGCGGGGCAGGCCGGGTCCCCGTGGCCAGCACCGCCCGGCGGTACCCGATCTCCCGGTGGCCGATCTCCAACCGGTCGGGCCGTACGAAAGCCGCCGGGCCGGCGTAGATCTCGACGCCCAATTCGGCCAATCGCTCCAGGGCGTCGTCGGGGTAAAGCCACAACCGGAGCTGCTCGGCCCAGCGGAGGATCGCGGGAAAGTCGATCGGCGGCCCAGAGGTCCGATCCCCCGCGACTGTGCCCCCGGATCGACGCCAGACCGTGTGGGCCGCGTGCCGCAGGGCGTGCTCGAGCGCCCCGGCGGCCTCCGGCGGAGGACTGCCCGCCGGCTCGTCGGTTTTCACCAGGGCGATCCGGCCGCCGATCCGCGCGGCCTCCCGGGCCGCGGCGATCCCGGCCAGCGTGTCCCCCAGCACGACCAGGTCGTAGCGGACCGGAGGAGTCTTGCCCGATCGCCTGGCTGCCGTCCCCGGCTCCCCCTGAGTTTCAGGCCCCTTGTGGGTAGACACGGCGGTCTGCTCCGTGCTGGCCATCTTTCCCCCATAGAGTAGTATACCCGATAGGCACGGTGCGGGAAACGCGCCGGAGTCGCTCTGGGAGCCGGGCGTGGCTGATCCAAGCTGATTGACGAAGGAAGGTAGGGCAATGGCCTGAGCAATCCTCGGCAGCGCAGGCACTACTTGCACCGCCAGAGTTGCCGATCTTCGATCCCCAGCTCGGCTTGGGCGGCGGCGATGGCGGTCTTGAAGCGGCGGGCGTCGGCGGGATAGCCGGCCGTGGGCACCAGGCCCGGCACCCGGCGGCGCCAGAAATCGTTCAGGGCCTGCATCGCCAGCTCCCGCAGGTACTTCGAGGCCATCGAGGCCAGCGCCGCCGGCAGGTGCGATTCGGCCTTGGACTGGAAACGGACTTCCACGCGCCGCTCGGGCGGGCCGAAGCGATAGACGCTCTGCTGGCGGCCCTCCCCGCAAACCTCGATCAGCCACTGGGGAAACGCCGTGCCGAGCAACGGGCCGTAGCGGTCCCGGCCGCCGTGCTTGTCGCAGAGGACCGCGATCGGGCCGCCGGGCAGGGGACGAAGGACCTCGGCGACCAGCTCGAGCGTGGCGTGGGAGAGGGCGGTCCCTTTGGACTCGTGCCGCTGGACGAGCCGGTTGAACTCCTCCTCGAAGATCGCCCGGCTGCGGATCGCCAGCAGCCGGACCCCCGCCGCGGCCAGCCCATCTTGAAGGATCCGGCCCAAGTTTTCGACTTCTCCGGGCTCGGCGTCCTGGGGGAGGGGCCGGTCGTGGTCGGCGTACCAGGGGATCGCGCGGCGGGCCTCGGCCGCGTCCGGCGCCAACGCATCCCAGACCTCCCGGCACCGGCGGGCCCGCCGGCCAAGCACCCCGAGCGCGGGCAGCAATCCCCGTTCCAAGAGGCCAAGTCCCTTGCCCGATCGATAGAGCACTTTGGAATCGGCGATGACGACGGGCGGGAGGCCGTCTTGGGCCGGGACACGTTTTCTGCCTCCTGGTGGCATGGCGTGGCTTGCGTCGCCATGCTTGCGACCGGCCACTACGCCCTCCAGGAGCCGGTAAAGGTCCCCGGCCCGCACGCCCTCGGGGACCTGCCAGACGGTCGCCGAGATCACCAGCGGCCCGAGGTTGGGCCCGTAGCCCGCTTCGTCCGTGCCGACGAGGTAACCCACCCGATCCTCCTTGGTCGCCGCCGGGCATTAGCAGCGCCGGCTGATCTTTGCCCCCTCCATCGGGCGGAGTATACTCGAAGACGCCTGCTCGCTCAAGGATCGAGAGAACCCGCGGAGGGTTCCTATTGTCCCGCTTGGGGGCGGCCCGATAAGATCGTGGTAGGGGTTGCGCGGGCGGCTGCTGAATCGCCAAGTGAGGGGCTGGCGGGAAACCGAGGCTTACCAGGGGCGCCGGCCCCAACTATGGACGGGGCTGCTCGCAGGGGAAGGAGATCGCGATGTATCTCAGCCGGTTTCGCGTGAAGAACTACAAGTGCCTGGCGGATGTGGACATCCCGCTCACACCGATTCACGTCCTGATTGGCCCGAACGACGCCGGCAAGACAAGTGTGCTGGAGGCCATCGCGGCGCTGCACAACAGTTCGGAACTACCCCTCCCGGAACTCTTTCCCAAGCCTTGGGCAGGGCGCGAGCTGGTTTTCCACGGGGATTCGACCGGAATTGTGGAACTCTTCGGCGAGTGGGGCGCGGCAGGGTCCGGGGAAGCCCAGGCAGCCGAAACGACTTTGGGATACCGACTGGCAGTTTCGTTTCCCAGTGCGAAACCGCAATGTCTTGTCGAACGTGAGGAAGTAGTCCGCGAGGGAAGCGAAGAACAGATTCGCCAATCCGCTGAAAGGCCGGTTACATTCTTGCATGACTGGAGAAGCGGTGCGATCCCCCGGCGCGACTGGCCGGTGCGCGGTGGAGAGGGGATCGTGGACTTGGTGACGGCGTGTCAAAAGTACTGTCTGCACCCCCGGTTGATGGCTCTTCCGGCGACGGTGGACCTCGCCAGAAGGTTGCGCTTGGACGCGGATGGCTTCGGCTTGGCCACCTTGCTCCAGGACATCCTTGGTCACGACCCCGACCTCTTCCTGAACCTGAGGGATCAGTTCTGCGCGCTTTTCCCTCAATTCGGCAAGGTCCGCATCGAGAGCGCACGCGCGTTCGAGAGGAAGCGAACGAATGATCTGACGGAGACCTGGGAACCCGGCTTGGGACTCGCTATCCGCTTGGAGACGCGTGACGGCCAAACAGTGCGAGCGGAACAAGCCTCGGACGGAGCCATCCTTATGTTGGGGTTCTTGGCCCTGGCTCACCTGCCTGACCCACCTCGGCTCTTGTTGATCGAGGAACCGGAGAACGGGATCTATCCGAAGTGGCTGGGGGAAGTGATCAAGTTGCTCAAGCAGATGGTATACCGTACCGAGGGCCGCCCGTTCCCGCAGATCATCTTGACCACGCATTCACCCTACGTCTTGAGCTTCTTCGAGCCGGAGGAAGTGACCTTTCTGAGCCGCGATCCCCAGAAGCCGGAAGCCGGTGTGCGCGCGAGGCCCTTGCGCGACGCGCCGAACATCCGCGAGCGCTTGGCCGGCGGAGAATTCTACCTGGGGGAGCTTTGGTACAACCTGAGCGAGGAGGAATTGTTCGGTGAGCCCGCAGAGCACGGTGGTCCTGGAGGTCTTCGGCGAGGGGAGGACTGATTTGGGGAAGGCTTCCGCCCCGGATCCACCATCCAGTGGAGTCGTTCCGATCCTGGTGCATACACTGTGCGGGCGGCCCCAGCAGATGCGCGTGGTGCGCAAGGCTTACCAGTTCCTTCAGGGAAAGGGCTTGTGGCAGAAGGTCTGGTTCGCCAAGCGGGAAGCGCGCTACCACGGGTCCGCTGGCGCTGTATTTGTCATGGACTCCGAGGGCGGGCCCAAGGAGTCTGCCGACAAGCGCAAGCAGTTGGAAAAAGGGCGCGACCACGAATTGCCCGACTTTCCCATGGCCGTGGGCGTGGCCCATCCGTGCATCGAAGCTTGGCTCTTGGCGGATGGCAAGGCGATTCAGAAAGCCTTCGCTCTGCCCCAGGTGCCTCAAGTCCCGCCAGAACCGGAGGAGTTTCCCGCGCCTTGTCGCGACAAGGGGAGCAATCCGAAGGCGCTGTTGGCCCGTGCGGCCGGGCTGCAAAGGCTCCTTTCCGCGGAGGAGAAGGACGGCATTGCCCGGGCCATGAACGACATGGACTTGGTCTGCGAGCGGTGTCCTGAGGGGTTCGCGCCATTTGCGGCCGAGGTGAAGACGCACATCCGCCCGCTTTTCTGATTCCGCCGCGGTGCTTCGGGTCACTTCTTAGCCGGCGACGCGGGGGCGGGGCCGATTTGCGGGCTGGCCGGCTTTTGCCGCTCGTCGCGGAGTCCGCTGGGGGTGCGGAGAATTTCGCTCAAGACGTGGATTTCGACCCGGGCGTTCTGCTTCGGGGGGATCAGCTCGCCGTCGCCGTCGAGGGGCTCGTTCTCGCCGGCGACGCCCAGCCGGATCCGCCGCGGGTCGATCCCCTGGGAGATCAAATACTCCTGCACGGCGCGGCAGCGGGCATAGGCCAGGTCCCACGGATCGCGGAAGGGGGAGCCGGGCGGGAGGGGGCGCCGCGAGGTATGCCCCCGGACCTCGATCCGCTGCATCTTCCCCGCCAGCTCCTCCACGGCGCCGCGGACCTTCTGCCGCTGCGGCTCGTCGAGGGTCGCGGAGAACTCGTCGAAGTAGATCCGCCCGCCGACCAGGACATTTTCGCCGGGCTTGGGGGCGCGGGCGCGGAAGCTGTCGTCGCCCACCTGGCCCCAGGTGGCCTTGCCGTTGTTGCGGACGCCGGCCCCCTGCTTGGTCTGGCTGGTGGCCGTGGTGCGGAGCTCGGGCGGGCCGCCGACCCAGCAGTTGCTGATCGTCCAGTCGGGGCCGAAGCGGTAGTAGAGCGACTGGATCACGCGCTGCCGCGCCTCGTTGGGGGGATCGGCTTTGCCGGCGTCGTCGCCTCCTTCCTTGACGTCGGTTCTCTGGCCTTTGCCGAGGTCGCCTTTTTGGCCGCGGTCGCCGGTGCCTTCCTTCGGTCCGGAGCCCCTGTCGGAGCCGCCCTCGTTGGGGGAATTCGCGCCGTGGCCGGCCTTCTCGCCGCGCTGCGAGCCGGAGCTGGTGGTCCCGGTGGTCGCGTAGAGCACGATGAAGAAGGCGAGCATGATGGTGAGCATGTCGGCGTAGGACACCATGTATTCCGGTGCCCCGCCTTCCGAGGACGCTTGCTGGGCTTGGGCCGACATGGGGCTAGGTACCCTCGTCTTCCGTACCGGGGCGGAGCTTGGGCGGCAGGAACGTGCTGAGCTTCTGCTGGACGATCCGCGGGCTGTCGCCGGACTGGATCGAGAGCACGCCGCGGACGATGATCTCCTTGACCAGGGCTTCCTCGTGGCTGAGGCATCCCAGCTTCTCGGCCATGGGGATGGCGAAGAAATTGGCCATGGCCACTCCGTAAAGGGTTCCGATCAGCGCCATGGCCATCGAGGGGCCGATCGCTTCGGCGTTGGAGAGGTTCCCCAGCATGAGGATCAGGCCCAACAGCGTGGCCACCAGCCCGAACGCCGGGCCGCAGCGGCCGATCGTCTCCAGGACCCTTTTGCCCTCGTGGTGGCGGCCCTGCATCGCCTGGATCTCGGTCCGCATCACCTCCTCGACGGTCTCCGGCTTGATCCCGTCCACCGCCATCTGGATTCCCAGGGCGATGAAGGGGTTCCGGATGTCCTTGGCCTTGCCTTCGAGGGCCAGGAGGCCGTCGCGGCGGGCGATTTCCGCCAGCTTGACGATCTCGTCGATCAGCTCCGCCGGATTCTCGGGGCGGAAGAAGAACATCTTCTTGATCGCCCGGACCATCGAGAACACGCGCTTCATCGGGAAGCCGACCAGCGTGACGCACAAGGCGCCGCCGAGGACCATGATGATGGCGGGCGGGTCGATGAAGCTGGCGAGATTCACGCTGCCGTTGCCGTGGCCGGCCATGATCGCCAGCGCGCCGCCCATCGCCAGAAATGCCAGCACCAACCCGATGAAGGTGGATATGTCCATTGTTGCTTCTCAAGCGGCGCCAGACGGGAAGCTCACTTGCGGCGCGCCGCTCCCCGCTGCGGAGATGTTTCCTTACAGGGATATAGCATTCCCGGGGGAGGCGCGCCGGGGCGGCCCCGGCCGGCACTGCCGCAAGCGAGTTGTGGACCGCCCGGGTCTGGCTACAGAGTGCCCGGCGTAAGACCTTCAGCGGTTGTAGCGGCGGGAACCGCGCCGGGGGCACGCACACCCCCCGGACGAATGGCGCCCGCCCGCGCTCCCTCCCGCGCCATCCTCGCCAACCAACACTGCCGGCCTCCGTCAAAGGGTGCTAAGATAAGGGCCTGCCAGCAGTTAATCGAGGCCCTCCGAGAATCCAGTAGGACCGGCGTCTCGCCGGTCCGGGGGAATCGGCGCAGGCCCTGGAGACGGGCGAGACGCCCGTCCTACTGTCGGTCGGTTTGGGCCTCATTCCGGCAAACGAATTCCCGGACGCCCTCAGTTAATCCCTATCGCCCAGGTTCAGTCAGCAAGGAAACCCAACCATGACGCCACGCGAGCGTGTCCTGGCGGCCCTAAATCACCAGGAGGCGGACCGGGTGCCGATCGATTTCAGCGGCCACCGCTCCTCTGGGATTGCGGCCATTGCCTACGCCAAGCTTCGCAAGGCCCTCGGGCTGGCCGAGCGCCCGATCCGCGTCTACGATCCGATCCAGCAGTTGGCGATCGTCGACGAGGACGTGCTGGAGCGGTTTCACGTCGACGTGATCGAGATGGGACGGGGCTTCGCGCTCGAGGATGAGCACTGGGTCGACTGGACCTTGCCCGACGGCACCCCGTGCCAAATGCCCCGCTGGGCCGCCCCGGAGCGGGAGCAGGGCGGCTGGGTGCTCCGCAGCGGCAGCGGGCGGGTGGTCGGCCGGATGCCCCAGGGCGGGCTCTATTTCGAGCAGGCCCACTGGCCCTTCCTCGACGGCGACGACCTGAATCGGATCGGGGAGGCCCTGGACGACACCATCTGGTGTACGATTGCCAGCCCGCCGGGCCCGCTCGGCGCCGACGATCGGGCCCTTGCCGAAGGCGCCCGGCAGCTCCGCCGGCGGACCGACCGGGCGATCGTCGGCCTGTTCGGCGGCAACCTCCTGGAGATCGGCCAGTTCCTCTACCGCATCGACAACTTCCTGATGCTCCTGGCCGGCGACCCCCGGCGGGCCCACCAGTTCCTCGACCGCCTGGTCGAGTTCCACCTGGCCAACCTCGATCGCTTCTTGCGGCTGGTGGGGCCGTCGATCGACATCATCCTCTTCGGCGACGACCTGGGGATGCAGACCGGGCCGCAGATGTCGCGGGCGATGTACCAGGAGTTCTTCAAGCCGCGGCACGCCCGGTTGTGGCGGCGGGCCAAGGAGCTGGCCGACGTGAAGGTGATGCTCCACTGCTGCGGCGGCGTGCGGCCCCTCTTGCCCGACCTGATCGAGGCCGGCCTGGACGCCATCAACCCGGTCCAGATCTCCTGCACGGGCATGGAGACCCGGGGCCTGAAGGCCAACTTCGGCGAGCGGATCACCTTCTGGGGCGGCGGCTGCGACACCCACTTCGTCCTGGCGCGGGGCACGCCCCGGGAGATCCGCGAGCACGTGCGCGAGCAGGTCGCGATTCTCAAGCCGGGCGGGGGATTCGTGTTCCAGCAGGTCCACAACGTGCTGGCCGACGT
>Ga0153916_10000232_pt1 | contig 35946 bp, 35 predicted proteins | sample Opewatmetagenome_FD_109642 | JGI IMG/M metagenome (GOLD analysis project Ga0153916, IMG submission 109642) | Freshwater wetland microbial communities from Ohio, USA - Open water 3 Core 3 Depth 4 metaG | ecosystem: Environmental > Aquatic > Freshwater > Wetlands | place: USA: Ohio, Lake Erie...
AGACCAAGGAAGGGACTTAGCAATGTGTAAAAAGTGAGCAGAGCGTAGATGATGAGCAGCTGTTTGGTCAGGTTGCGGATGAACATGGATGTACCTTGGCTTTAGGATTTGGATGAGTTTTTATCATTAAGAATCATAACATTTTTAATATGGAGAGTCCACAGGGTGATTCTAAGTGGACTAGAAGATTATTCGGCCAAAAAAACGCCTTCGATGAGGAAAGGATGTAAGGAGAAGATTGACCCCCTCGCTAAGTATAGGGCATGGATTGCAAAGAGCACCGGAAAATACCAAAATGCCGGGATCAACGATCCCGGCTACAGAAGTGGGTTTGTTTCGGGCAAAAGGCGCTCGCGATGCTTCGGGCAAAATTCACCCTCGATGGCATTGGTGGTGCAGGTTGCTTCCCAATCGCTAAGCTTGGGATAATATCTCTCAGAGAGTGTTAATAAACAAAAAAAATCGAGATCAACGATCCCAGCGAAATCAGTTAGATATCATTTAGGAGCAGCAGGAAAATAGCGCTTCCTGTTTGTCTATTATAGAATAGTTTTTCAAACCACAACATTTATGATACATTTATTGTATAATTTGGTTTGTATTCCATATTTCGCTATGCATAAGAAAAACCCAAAAGGAGAATGAGATGAAAGCTTATAAAATCATAAGTGTATTATTGCTCTTGGCATTCCTGGCTGCCGCCTGTGCTCCAGCCGCAACATCGACTCCAGCAGCAACCACCGCACCACCAGTGAGCAGCATGCCTGATTTAGGTGGCAGGGAAGTCATCGTGGCAGTCGAAAATGCCTATCCCCCCTTTAACTCGGTTGATGAAAATGGCAAAGGTATAGGCTGGGATTATGATGCCTTTACCGAAATCTGCAAGCGGTTGAACTGCGTACCCAATTTTACCGAAGCGGCGTGGGATGGCATCTTTGAGGCCACCGCAGCCGGGCAATACGACGTGGTGGCGGATGGAGTGACGATCACCGATGAACGCAAGAAGACCGTGGCTTTCTCTGACCCGTATATGGAAATTTTACAGGTTCTTCTTGTGCGTGCCGATGAAACACGCTTCACCGATTCCAAGGGTCTTGCCGCACAAACGGATTTAACCGTTGCTACTCAGCTCGGTACGACTAATGAAGCGGTAGGAATTGCTCTTGTTGGTGAATCGCGTGTAAAATCATTTGAGCAATTTGACGGACCCGTTTTGGCTTTGCTCAGTGGGGATGCTGACGCGGTTGTCATTGACGAGCAAGCTGGCTTAGGTTTTATGGAAATTAATAAAGATAAAATGAAGATGCTCAAAATCATTGACCAGGTCCCCGAAGAACTGGGCTTTGTATTCCCGCAAGGCAGTGCATTGATCGCCCCGGTCAACGCGGCATTGGCTGCGATGAAAGCCGATGGGACCATGGATACCCTTTATCAGAAGTGGTGGCCCCAGCCGAGCCAATAATATTGAAGGACACAATTCAACCCATTAATACAGGGGCTTGCTGAACTGATGGATTAGGCGGCAAGCCCCTATCCTTGGAGGTGAGCTTTGACTACCGCAACCAAAAAAATAGGCGAAGGACGGTTGCTACCAGTAACCAGCAGGCTGGAAAAGCTGCCCTGGTGGGCTTTGTTGATTGCGTTAGCGGCGGTACTAATTGTTTTCAGTATTCTCACCTCCCCCGTATATCAGGATGCATTCAACTTTATCAAAGAAGGAATTGTAACCACAATCCGGGTCACTGTGATCGCTTATGGCTTATCCCTGATTGGAGGATTGATTGTCGGATTGGGACGCGTATCCAAGAACGTGGTCTTTTACAATCTGGCTACTTTCTACGTTGAGATAGTACGGGGTATTCCTATGCTGGTGATTATCCTGTATGGTGCTTTCGTGGTAGTTCCACTTTCCCTGGAACTCATCAATGGGTTAGGGAATTTGATGGTACGTTTAGTACCTCTCGCTGGTTTTGGACGTGCTTTACAGCAAATAGATATCCAGCAAGTGGATATGAGTGGGCGTGCCATCGCAGGCCTGGCGATGGGCTATGCCGCATTTGAAGCCGAGGTGTTTCGAGCCGGGATACAATCCATTGAGAAGGGTCAAATGGAAGCCGCACGCTCATTGGGCATGAATTATATTCAAGCCATGCGCTACGTCATCCTACCCCAAGCATTGCGTCGTGTTCTACCTCCGCTTGGCAACGATTTAATTGCTATGCTCAAAGATTCCTCGTTGATCTCAGTGTTGGCGGTACGCGACATCACCCAACTCGGCAAGCTATATCGCGCCCGCTCTTTCAGGTCCTTTGAAGCCTATAACACCATGGCATTTTTATATCTCAGTATGACGCTTTCATTGTCAATGCTGGTGAAGTTCCTCGAAAGGAAAATGGGCCATGAGCGCTAATCCGGATGACATAATTCAGATTGACAATGTCGCCAAGTCGTTTGGCAAGATCAAGGCCTTACAAGGGGTCAGCACCACGGTGAGGCGTGGCGAGGTATTGGTGATTATTGGCCCCAGTGGCTCAGGCAAATCCACGCTTTTACGGTGCATCAACATGCTGGAACGCCCCGATAGCGGAAGTATCATCGTGGATGGGAATTCCATGATGCACAGGGATACCGACATTAATATTGTACGTGCTGAAGTGGGAATAGTGTTCCAACAATTCAATTTATTTCCTCATCTAACAGTGATTGAGAACATCATGCTGGCACAGCGTATCGTGCGCAAACGCAAACCCGAGGAGGCCAGGCAGAATGCAGAGCAACAATTGAAATATGTTGGGATCCCTGAAAAAGCTGAGGCGTTTCCACATGAACTTTCTGGCGGGCAGCAACAGCGTGTCGCGATCGCCCGTGCCTTAGCTATGAATCCCAAGATCATGCTATTCGACGAGCCTACGTCTGCGCTTGATCCAGAGATGATCAAAGAAGTGCTGGATGTGATGGTGGCTCTGGCAAAAGGAGGCATGACCATGGTCGTGGTCTCGCATGAAATGGGATTTGTGCGTGCCGCTGCGCATCGTATCGTTTTTATGGATCAGGGGCGAATTGTTGAAGAAGGCGTACCGGAGGAATTTTTTAAAAACCCGCGCGAAGAACGTACACGAGCCTTCTTAAGCAAGATACTCTAATCCTGACTACCTGAGAGGGAGTCAGCTCCAGCTTCTTCAAGGAAATTATTACTTTACTTTTTTATCCAGGATCGCAATACAGCCCAAATAATGTTCAGGTGGAGACTCTGCTTAATCACCTGTTGATAGGGCGCATGAGCTGAGACGGCATCTAAAAGGGCAGATTGCAGCATGGGGGTTTGTTTGGCTGCCCGAAGGACAGGATCGAGCAGGCGGTAATGGGCCAGGAAAATGGTGAGATGACGCATGACCTGCCCGTATGGTAAATCCTGGGTAATATCCTTATTGGCGGTGCAATAATGATCATCAAAAGCCTGTCCTGAGATGCCGTGCAGCAGGATGGTTTCAGCAGCGCGAATCCCGGTGAGCACGGCAGAGGTCACGCCTTTGCCTTTGAAGGCACGCACCAAGCCGGCGGCATCACCCACTAAAACAAAGCGATCGCCGTAATACCCGCTGGCTTGCGAGCAAGGGAACCGACCTTTATAAAACTGCCAGTCCATGGGGTTGGTCTCATTGTTATCTTCCATAGTGGGTAGAACCCCACGAACCTCAGGGAGGGCTAAGAAAGTCTCCATCAGGTCAGCATCTACCGCACTACCTGCAATGTTGATAGCCAGGTGGTTTCCTTTGGGGGTTACTCCGCCGAATTCTATTCTCGGGTTTGCCGGCAGGAAGGCATGGATGCTGGTACCGAAAGCTTCCATGGCTTCAGGCGTGGGATGATACTTGGTAACGATGGAACTGAGTGCCCGGGGTGGATGGTATGGTGTCAGGCGGTCAAACATGGACGAACTGCCTTCGTCCATCCCAAAAGCCCCGACGATGACATCCGCCTCAAATGGAGAGTTATCAGTATACACCACAGCATGTTCGTCATGGAACTCCAAATCTACAGCGCGGGCCGGGATCACCGTAATCCCACGTTGCTTAACTGCATCCAACATATATTCATCGTATTGCACCCTGCGCAGGCCGTTCGATGGCTGTTCTTCGTCCAGTTTTATCTGTTCACGGGCAGTATGGATAACGTAGCTGTCAATCTTGCTCCGGCATAATCGATATGGAAACCGAACGTCCAATCTCTCATTAAGTAGTTCTGGTAAGGGTGGTGAAAGGACACCCACGCATTGGTTGTAGTGCATCTCACCGACAAATTGCTTTCCCTCAACTACGGTAATCCGAATTTTACGTCCCATCTCTCCAGCCATACGCTGAAGAGCTAATGCGCAGGCGGTCCCACCCGGGCCACCTCCGATAATCACGACGTGTCCTTCCTGTAATGGGCCAAGCGACCGGCTCATGCTAGCCTCCTCCCCGGTTCGAATTCATCCCATAACCCAAATGCAGCATGGTGATGGGATTGATGCCTTTATAGAAGAGCTGACGATAGGGCTCATCCCCAGTCAACATTCCCCATAAGACACTAATATGTTTTCTATTCCTGGCGGGCTGTGTCATTTCCCACTGGATAGTGGCCTTCCAGGCACCTAAGAGTCTGGGAGAGTTCAGGACGAAATTCCACAGGCGGAAGAGTAAGAATCCATAGGAGTTATCCGTGGTAATCGAGCGACAGACGGGTGCATAATGCTTTCTAAATGTGGAATGCGAGATTCCCTGATAAACTGCTGCTGACATAGCACTTTTTGTGGTCTGATAGGCGGAACCTATGCCATCCTTATAAAGGCGGGTTACTACGGCATCACCCACTGCGACCCAACGATCACCGAAATAATGCCTGGCAATGCTCACAGCAATGCGCGGATTGCAGCCGCATAGGCTACTTGAATGATTATATTGTAAAACACCAGCCAGGTTTTGAGCAGTAATAAAATCTTCGACAGTGTACTTGGTGAAGCCTTTGCCGAGCAGTGAGATATTTAAATAGCGCCCTTTTGGAATAATAGCGCCAAAACTCAACCCAGATGGACGTTGAAAATATGCATTCACTTCTTCAGAATTCCAATCCGTCGGGCGCAAGACTTCATCCTGAGCCATTACTTCCGTCTTCGGTGGAAGATAACCAAAATTGGAATCCAATGGTGACCTGCTGTTGATGCCGATTGCCAGCACAAGCAAGTCTGCAGGGTAATGATCCGTGGCGGTGTACACTACAGGGCGACCGTCCCACCTGATTTCACGTACCCGTCGAGGGATATGTACTGCTCCACGGTTCATCGCCTGGGTGAGTAAGAATTGATCAAAACTGGCTTCCGGGAGAGACTGAACATTACGCGGTCCACCACCTCGATAGACACTCACAATCCTGCGGGAAGGAATAGGGCGTTCGAGACGAATGGATTCATGATCGAGGTGAATATTATAGGATTGCAAATCTGCCTGGATGAGATCATCTGGTATCGATAAACCAAGCTCGGATAGATTTCCCCACAAGCGGGAGGAAAGGATACCAGCACAACGATTACAACCTGCAGGGCCTGGTCTGGTGAAATCACGCGGCTCAAATATTAGCACCTCTAGGTGGAGATCATAGAGCTGGCTGAGGTGCTGTAAATGCAGTGCGGCAAAACTTCCTGCGGGTCCGCCACCGATTACACAAACACGGCTATGATTGCCCAACCGCAATTCCGCCAGGCTTTTCTCCTCCATCCAACCTACTCAAGATAAACCAGGAATAATCAATACATCCATTACCAATAGAAATACAATTGTACCTGATTACTGACCAATATGACCACCTTAGTTTAAATAAAAAACTTCCCGGGCTGGCTATCAAGAGACAAGCTTCCGGGAAGTTAATTATTTTCCGGAGAGAAGGCGGGCTGCCATGCAAGAGTTTAATGGGTCACCATCATACAACTGCCTGCAATCTTCACCGCAGAAATAGACGATTTCATCGCGGTAATGAATAAATGGAGTGAGGGGGTTGACCAATACCCTGGCACCACAAGCTGTCTCCGCATGGGTGGCAGTGCCTTGGTCAGGAGAGGGTTGATTGAGATTCATTTTTCTTTTGACTCCAGCTCATCAAGGATTTCCAAATCGCGCTTGAGGTTACGGCGGCGAACAATCAGACTCACAACGTACAGGAATATGACACTGAATATCACTGAATAACCTGCGACCATATAGCGGGTGGTCTCAGCGGGTGCTTGTTGAAGGATTGTGTTAAGCATAGGAACGCTCCTATTGGAGAACTTTTAATCTGAGATTTTCGGTTTTATCCGCCAGCTTGCCTAGGCGGATGCGGTGCCAAAGCAAGTCAGCGAAGATGAAGGAGAAGGTGAGCAGGCTGAACATAAAGGTCTGCAGCATCTTGGGGGTCATCTCGAAACTACCCTCGGCTCCGGCAGCTCCACTGCCAATAATTACCGGGTGAATGGTGCGAAAGATACGGATCGAAATGAAGGTGAGGGGAACGCTGATAAAGCTCAGGATGGCATAAACGGCACCGAAGCGGGCGCGCCGGTCGGGGTCTTCGATGCCCTGACGTAGCATGAGATACGCAGCGTACACCAGTTCGACAATGGCAGCGGTGGTCAGGCGTGGGTCCCAGGTCCACCAGGTGCCCCAAGAGCCGCGTGCCCAGATCGATCCGGACACGATAGCGATAAAGAAGAAAACAAAGCTGATCTCGACGGCTGCCATACCGACGATATCCCATTTGCGGTCGCTTTTACGTAGAAAAGCCACTCCAGCGATGGCAGCCACCAGGAAGCCCAACATCCCCACCCAGGCGTTGGCAACATGAAAATAGAACACGCGCTGTACCTGACCCATAACGGCTTCCAAAGGGGCATAGAAAAAGACCATTCCGACGGCAGTGATGAACAGTAGAATGGTGACGATATCCAGGATCGCCAACAAGCGAGGTTTCGATTCCATGAGTTACTCCTCTACAATATAGTCAAACACCATAAACGCCACTGCAACGAAAATCACATCATAAACCATAAGCAGATTGATCCAAGGACGGATATCGACGACCTGAGCGCCCTGAAGAAAACCAGTACTGCCTTTGACTGCAGCAATCAAGACAGGGATGATCAATGGGAAAAGTAAAATGGGCAGCAAGACATCGCGGGTGCGAGTTTGCACTGCCATGCTGGAGAGCAATGTGCCGACAGCCACATAGCCAATCGAACCCAAGAGAATGACCAACAGCAACCCCGGTTTGAAGAGATTGACACTGTAAAGCACGCTATATACGGGTAACACAATTGCTTCCACGATGAGCATAAAGATCAGATTGCCGATGGCTTTGCCGAAATAAATGGCACTACGGTCAACAGGTGCCAACAGCAGGCCGTCTAAACAACCACGATCTTTTTCCATAGCCATGGAACGATTTAGCCCGAGAGTGCCGGCGAAAGCAAAGGTGACCCACAAAACACCTGCGGTAACGGTAGAGCGAGCCTGGGCATCCAATTCCAAAGAGAAGTTAAAAATCAGGATGACCAAGAGTGCAAAGACCAGCATGGCAGACAGCAATTCTCGACTACGTAACTCGGCTGCCAGATCTTTCCAAATAATGGCAGCGAGGGAACGGATAAATTGGGTTACTCCCAAAGCTGGCTCTTTTGTCTTTACCTGGTTTTCAGCGTGAGGAATGGGCTGCATACTTATGCCTCTGCTGCGATCGCTTGCCGGTAAAATGCCAGCAGATTGTCGGGATGCATCTGGGAGCGCTGAACGGAGGCGGCAATGACACCGCGCGACAGGACATCAAAACGCGAGGCCAGATCAGCAACACGGGCTAAATCATGTGAGGTCATCACTACCGTCCGACCACGAGCGGCGACTTCACGCAGGACAGTGTCCAGCATTTGACACGCATCCTGATCTAAACCCGTATGCGGCTCATCGAAAAGCATGACTTCGGGGTCGTGCAGGACGGCGCGTCCAATTGCCAGGCGTTGCTGCATTCCCCGAGAGAAGGTACGGACCAGATCATGCCGTCTAGATGTCAAGCCGACCAACTCAAGTACTTCTGAAATCCGCTTTTCTGAGTGTGCAACGTTATACATGCGGGCATAGAATCGCATATTTTCCTCAGCTGTCAAATCTCCATAAAGCAGTGGAAGATGTGATACCACGCCCAATCTGCGCCGGACAGCAGCCGCCTGACCCGGCAGGGAAAAACCAGCGATATTCACACTGCCCATCGTTGGGCGTGAAAGTGAGGCCAGGATGCGTAAAAAGGTCGTCTTGCCAGCACCATTTGGGCCTAACAAGGCAACGAATTCACCTGACTCAACAGAGAAATCCATGCCCCGGAGAACGGGTTTCAAACCGAAGCGTTTAACGAGTTTTCGGACTGTGATCATCATAAGTAATGAAGCGAAGTCGTCCCCAAGTAGGTTATCCCTGTTCCAACTTTCTTAGATTTTCCTTCAGGACCGCCCTACGGTCAAGATATGCCTCTTCAGGCAGGTTCCCCGCGTGATATTGGTCATCCAAGGCGATGATAGCATCCATCAAGGTGCCCTCGTCTTCCGGGGTTGCATACCCTTCGATTGGTGAGGCTGCCATGTCCACGCCTTCAAGGGATCTCTGCAACGCAAGCTTTCTCTGGTACCGGCGGAATGACCACAAGCCGACTAGAACTATCACGAGACCAAACACACCCAACCCAATCGCCATGTTTTGCATCGTTCCCTGGGTGAAGATCGAGGTTGTAGCCTTCTTGGGATCTCCAGATAGGGTGAACTTGAGTGAACTTCCGGCGATCAGGCTGCTGCCGTTATACATGCGATACGTGCTACCACTAATATCTTGCGTGCCTCCATCTTGGAGCATGGTGCCATCGACTTTAACACCATTATCAGGCACTAAAACAACCACAGCACTGGTTGGAAGGAACATGGGCTGGACGAAGTTCAGCTTGTGATTATAAGGTAACTGAAAAGCAAATATGACCTGGTAGTTACCCACACCGGGGTTGACGGTCATCTTATCAGCGAAACCCTGTGATACTTCAACATAGCGAATTCCAAGCTCACCTTCCTGGAATTGCAGGTTGGTATATCCTTGGGGTAAGGGGAAGGTGACGACCGTGCCATCTTGGGTGGGAGCTACGATAGATTGCTTGGTTGGGTTCGATATAATGAAGACTTCAATAACCTGGACATTTTGAGGATCGGTAAAATCGAAGAATATGTGAACGCGGTCAGTGGTTAACGATGAAACGTCTGTCGACGAATTGTAGACGGTAATTTGCAGATTCAAATTCGGGGTAGTTGGATCCACAGTGACGATGTCTGAGCCATAGGTACCGGAGGCGAAATCGGTACCCGCCAGAAAGACCCTACCTTCGGGCATGATGACATTGGTGAAGGTGTAAACCCCATTTTCTCCGGTGGTGAGCGTTTCAGAATATGTGTTTTGCATGTTATCGAAGCCATACAAAGTGACCGGAGCATCAGAGGGCGCATCTCCACCCGAACCATTAATCAGCTGGACTGCAACTGAACCAAGAAAAGTCATCGTTGGGGTGACCTCTGCGGTTGAGCTCAATGGAGGCGTTTGAGTCAGGACGGGATTTGGAGACGTTTCAACTATAGGGTAGGCATTAGAGGTTAGTTTCGCAGTCGCGATGGCTGAGGGGGCAGGATAAGTATTTCCCGTGGATTGTGGAACGGCAAAGGTCAACGAGCGAAGATAAGCGGTGAGTGCCCAGCGCTGATTGTCGTCCAGTGTACCCGTGTAGGCAGGCATATCTGGTGGAATGCCTGCAGAAATTGCCTGGTAAAGGCTGGCGGAGGAGCTTTGTGCCATGAATGCCTGGTCGGTAAAATCTTTGGGGGTGGTGGATAAGGTTGAAGCATCAGGTCCATCTCCTTTTCCAGATCGGCCATGACAGGTGACACATTTTTGCTCATAGAGAGATTTGCCCTGGCTTACCAATATATCTGGAACACTCAGGCTCATGGCGTAAGCTACCACGTCCCAACGCTGACGATCTGTCAGATTGGCAAAGGCGGGCATGAATTTTTCCATATTCCCCTGTGTGACGACGGTATACCATTCAGCCGGTGAATACAGGCGGGTAAAATCGGATAACCCGAGAGTTGCCACTGGCACCGATAATTGGGCAGCTTGAGGACCATCCCCCATCCCCTTTATGCCATGGCACTGGGTACATTCCTGAGAATAGAGTTTCTCTCCATTAACAAGGTCAGGCGGAACAATCGGATAAACTGGGCTGGTAGCGACTGATAGCGTCGGTTGCACGGAGGCAGGAAGTTCTGACCCTGGCGGTGGAGTAATATCTGCTGCCAATGAGAAGGAACAGGCAGGTAGAAAAGCTGCCAGGATGATAAGAAGGATAAATCTGGGAAATCTAGGCATGTCAACTCTCAAATACGGAATATAACTCAAGCCAATGTAGCACCACAGCGTGGGCAGAAGCGATCAGATTCCTGAACTGGTCGACCACATTTTGGACAGAAACCACCAGCCTTCCCTTGCATGGAACGGCGTCGAGAGGCAATTCTTTGCTCAAGTTCATCATCGGGGACAGGCGGGACAGCATTCCCGTTCTTTCTGACATGAGAATGGTTCGTGTCGAGGGTCTGCCGACGAGCTACAATAGCCGCTTCCAGACGGTCCTCTGCGGTCATACTTGTGGAAGCCAGTTGATGGTCGTCAATTTTACGCAGAATCTCAGCCCCATTTTGCAGTAGAGCTAGCCGCTGAGTGGGGTAATTATCTGAGGGGATCTTTCCCAGATTATAGTCATCGTCCAATTCTTGAATGGTGGCAACTACCTGGTCGCGTTCAGCCAGCAGGTTGGAGATATCATGCTCAGGATGATTACTAGAGGTGTAACTGCGCTCCATGAGCGGCCGGCCAATATAGATGACAACAGGGATGAATAGGGCGAGGATGAGAAAAATTGAACCAATATCCATATTCAGGTTTCACATTTCATAGTGGATTATGGACCCAGCAGGGGGTCGATGGCAGCCTGGATCTCAGCTAAAGAAGTGTAGGGACTTAGCTTTAGCGAAGTCAAAATCCCGTTTTTATCGATAATGTATGTTTCAGGTACACCGGTCGTACGGTAAGCCTGGGAGATCGTAGTTCCTAGGTCAGGTCCATTAGGATAGGTGATATCAAACCTCTTGATATAAGCCAACGAAGCCGACTCGGTATCCGTCCAGGCTATTCCTAAGAAGAGCACATCCCCACGCGGTTGGTAGTAGCGCCAGGCTGCTTCAAGGTCTGGTGCTTCCTGTTCACAGGGCTTGCACCAGGAAGCCCAAAAATTTACCAGGACCACCTTCCCCGCCATTTCTTCGGGTCCAAACTGTTGCCCATCGAAGGTGGTGAGGGTAAATGTGGGCGGTTTCTGACCGACGGCTACCGGACCTTGCTGTTTGCGTAGTAAAACCATAGCAACGACCACGAGTAAGGCGAATAAACCCACCCAGGCAAGAATGCGCCCCCAACGAGGAAGTATTCTTTGTGAGGGTTTTTCAATTGGACTGGTTGATAACTCGTTCATATAGTTTCCAGATCCTTATCGTTTATGTACTTCATCTTCCAACCGTTTAATATATTCATCCTGTGCAGGATCCACTTCCGCAGACGGTCCGGGAATGGAGGATGGGGGATTTACTTGCTGAGCAGGGTGCCTCCAGGAGCGAAAAGCATGGTAGAGGACATATATGCCTGCCAGGATGGCTACGGGTGGCACCAAATATACCAGCCAATTGATACCCTTGGGTGGCGGGGTGCCCAGGACACGTGCCCCATACTGCTGAACGAAATAATCTTTGATCTGCTGCTCGCCCCAGCCATCCGCTAACTTTTGGCGGATCAGCTCGCGCCACTGTGCGCAGGCAGTGGTAGGGCAGACGTCCAACGGAATATTTTCGCACACCGGGCAGTAGAGCTGTTTAGCAATCGCATTGACCTGGTCATCGGAGGGGGTGGGTTGCTGGGCAGCAACGACACCCACCACCAATAAGGCAAAAAGCAGGGTGAATATAATTGCAAATAGATTTTTCTTAATCAACATGATCCAATCTCGGATTAATCGTGGCGGGAACCGCTTTGCGGAGGACAACCATCTCGGGCTCTTTATCAGGCCAGGCGGCGACGAGTGTACCTAAGATGAAAACGAACCCACCCAACCACAGCCAGTTGACGAGGGGATTATGGTAAATCTTGAAAGTTGCGCCCGTGGTGGATAAGGGCTGCCAGTCCACGAGGATTACATACAAGTCGTCTTCCATGTTACTGCGCACCCCAGCGATGGTCATAGGTTGTTGCGACTCATAGTAATAATCACGGCGTGGATGGAGCTCGCCTACATACTTACCATTTTTGTAGACACTCACTACAGCACGGGCAACATTGCGTCCATCCGCGGTATCGAAGACCGATAATGAGTCAAATTGGACCGTATATTGCCCGAGGCTGATGTGACCGCCTTGGGGAATTGTCCCTTGGGTTTCTGTCTGGAATAACTCAATGCCGATAATCCCAAGGGCCATTAAAACGACACCCAGGTGAATTATGTACCCACCATAACGGCGTCGATTCTTACCAGCCAGGTTCCAGAGTGCCTGGAGCAGGTTTTCTTCGTGAGTTTTGTGGCGAGCCCAGGCGGCACGCCAAAATTCATACAGGGTGACGAAGGTGACGAGGGCACATAACCCAAAACCGACGAGGGCTGGCCAGGAGCGGGTGCCAGTGATCCAGAGCACTGCCACCACCACCAAAGATGCCACAGAGGGCTTCCAGATTGCATTGCCGAGGGTTTTACGGGTGGAATAATTCCAGGCGGAGAGAGGGGCAATTCCCATCAAAAGAAGAAGACCAGCAAACAATGGGCCGGTGGCGCGCTCATAATAGGGTGGACCGACTGTGACCTTCTGTCCGGTGAAGACACCAGCCAGGGCGGGCATCTTCTGCCCCACAATACCCAGTGCTTCGGAGATTACCGGGAAGATCACCCCCCAAAAACAGACTACGAAGATGCCGACGAAAAGTAAATTGTTGAGCAGGAATAAAGCTTCACGTGAAAACCAGGAGGTCATCTGGACGCCGGATTTTAGATCATTCCAACGGCGACTCAGGAGTGAAAGCGAAGCTACAAAGGTGAGACCGATAAAGGCAAAAAACAACGGACCAATGGCACTCTGAGCAAAGGCGTGTACGGAAGATAATACACCGGAGCGGGTGAGGAAGGTGCCAAAAATCACCAGGTCATAGGTCAGGATGATGAGCAACATATTCCACTGCTTGAGCATGCCGCGCTTTTCCTGGATTATCACCGAGTGCAGGAATGCGGTGCCAGTAAGCCAGGGCATGAAGGCTGCGATCTCAACTGGATCCCAGCCCCAATACCCACCCCAGCCTAGCACATCATAAGCCCAACGCCCTCCCAGTAGCAATCCTAAGGATAGGAATAACCATGCTACGAGCGTCCAGCGGCGGGTGATGCGGATCCAACGGTCATCCGTCCGGCCAGTGATCAAGGCTGCCATGGCAAAGGCATAGGGAATCACAAAGGAAACAAAACCCAAATAAAGCATGGGTGGGTGGAAAATCATGCCGGGATGACGCAGGAGAGGATTTAATCCATTACCATCCTGTGGTAAATAGAGTGTCGTCCCGGCAGGTTGGAACATGGCAGTTGTGATATTCCCCGTCGCGGATTGCCAGAAGCTCACAAACGGATTCTCCACGAAGATGCTCAAGATGAGGAAGAAAGCCAGGGTAACAAGGGAAATAAGGATGACCCAGGGGAGGAATTCGCGGTCACGGTCCCATTTGCGCAGGGTGACTGCAGAAGCAAAAGCGGACATCAACCAGGACCAGAAGATCAGCGAGCCAGCCTGCCCACCCCATAGCGCGGTAACCCGCAAATAGATGGGCATACTGCTACTCGACACCTCGGTCACGTATTGGACTTCATAATGACCGCTGATCAGGAGGTAGATGATGCTGAGAGCCGTGATGGTTAGGAGTGGGAAAGTGAGCAGCATGGCATTGCGCGCACTATCCACCCAGCTGGGTTGATTCTTGCGGGCCCCGATGTAAGCAGCGACCGCACCGTAAATTGAGACTAAAAAGGTGATGATGAGGGTGCCATATCCAAGGTTAGCAAGCATGTATTACTCCCGTAATTAGGGTGCTACCTGGCTTGGGACGGCTTCTTCATATTTTGTTGGGCATTTTAGCAGCAGCTCATCGGCATAGAATATGTTATTTTCACCGATATGACCTGTCATAATAGCCTGGGCTTCATCACGTAGAAGGTCGGGTTTGGGCCCAAGATAGACAACCTGCATGCGAGTCCGAGATGGATCAGTCACTGCATCATGCAAAACGGCTGCCAGACCGCCTTGAGCTTCGATTTGTTTGTTATCTGCGGGGACGTTGGCAATAGTGAAATTCAGGGAGAGAGCCTGGGGATTGTATTGGATGGAATCACCAATTACCGCGCCTGAAATGCGCACATTTTGACCGACCATGGATTTACCACGGGATATTAATTCATCGATAGTGAAGAAATATTGGGCATTGGCTTTGGTGGATGAGATGATCAAATAGGCAATTGCAACAACGATCAGCAAGCCGCCAACAATAAATTTTATCCGGCCACCAAACTTGGGGCGCGCTTCAACAGCTTGTTCCATTAATAACTCTCCTTTGATAGGTAAGCGCAGAGAATCGACGCAGATAGATTTTTACATGAGTAGATTAATACAGGGTGAGATATTGCCAATAATAGGGTGAGAATGAGGAAATGATCAAGGGGAAGACCAACCCTGAGCATGTGTCGATGGGGAAGCTAAAGCTATTTACTACGAATCGGGGTTCCGCAGGAACGGCAGAATTGATCGCCGGGTAGGGCTCGCTTACCACATTGGGAACAGTAAACCGCAACTTCATCGGAGCTGGAACTTGGCTCTGGCTGATAGGAATCCGCCCTCGAGCGTCGACGTGGGGCATGAGCTGCAGGGCGTTGCCTGCCTGTGTGCCAAAACCACCAGATGCCACCGATGATTAGCCCTGCTCCTAAAATACCCAATATCCACGGCAACCAGGTAGAGAGGTTAAGATCCGAAGCTGTGCCCTGGGGTATAGGGGCGCTGGGCTCGACCGGAATATTTTCTGCACTCAATACATCATTCGATTTTTGATAATTGATTGTTATTTGGAAATTTTGACCATTAGGGATCGCGCCGATATCTTGGGTGTAATAGGTAAGATTATCACTACCAACAGCCCCAGCACCCAGGCTGGGCAAAATCCGCATATCAGTTGCACCTGAAGGTTCCTGAACCTGGATCGATAATTGAGTGACAGCGTAATCTCCGGGCCAGATATATGTATAATGGCGGGTATTCCCATCTTTTGTTAACCCTTGGTCATAATATTCAAACTGCACTTCAGGAGCGTTGGTAGTAAAGCTGATGATTGCCCATTCTCCAGCCACCTGACGAGTTTTATCAATGTTAATTAGTGAACCATCCGGCTGGCGAACTGCGACAGCATTGGGTTCACCGGCAGAGATTGGAATGCGCAATGATACAGTAGCCGGGTAGGTGGTGGTTCCTGAAAGTGTCATTTGGTATATCACCAGCACGCTTGGCTTATCATATTCAGGCCAGATTCCAATTTGCAAGCTACTTAAAACGAGCGAGCTCTGTGCATGCACTCCGAAAGGAAGCAGCATGGCCAGGATTAATATTATAGGTAACGCCCATTTACGCATAAATAACCTCTTTACTCGATGATATTAATCTTACCATGCCACCCAAAATGGGGGAATGGGATTGCTTAGATAAGCTGATTTAGAGAAGGATGTAGAATGTATTATATATTTTTTGTCTAATATATAATAGTAATTGATGATTATAATATTATGTGATATTATATCAACATATTATTAAACACTTCAATCTAAGGAGGTTGGGATGGTTAAACCAGATTCACACCAAAAGGATGATCTTACAGGGCTTTTCAGCCGTAAGGGATTCCTGGAGCAGTTCTCAAAAATTCTGTCACAAGCCAAAGCCAGCCTGAAGGAAATCCCGTTATCACTGGCGCTGATAGATGTCGACAAATTTAAATATACCAATGACCAACACGGGCACGTCACGGGGGATAAGGTGCTGGTGGCAGTGGCGGAAGTTATCCAGACGCATGCCGGCAAGGAGGCAGTCGTTGGGCGATATGGTGGAGATGAGTTCTTAATCGTTTTTCCGGGTGAAGAACGGGAGCAAGCCTTCTTAAAATTGGAGCAAATACGGCAGGAAATGAGTCAGCATGAGCTGGCTGTTCCAGATGGGAACGTCATTAAAGGAATACCAATCAGTGCAGGGGTGGCATCCTTCCCGGTGGATGGTCGAACCGAAAACGAGCTATTGCGTAAAGCCGATCATGCCCTATACCGCGCCAAGGTGGGTGGTAGAAACCAGGTACGCCTGGCCTATGAGGAACGCATGGTGCCGAAAACCACTCATTACACGCAGACTCAACTTGAGAGGCTTTCCAAACTAGCAGAAGAACGCGGGGTGAATGAAGCAGATTTGCTGCGCGAAGCGATGGATGATTTTCTTACTAAATACGGAGTGAATGATATCGAGACTTAACCAACGGACTTTATTCAATCGCAGCGCGCACACGTCGAGCAAGGGCGGAGAATTCTGGTGAGTAGCGAATATCGTCAGCCCTGGGGCGAGGTAGATCCACGGTCAGGTCCAGGCGCAGACGACCCGGGCGGGGGCTAAGCACCAGGACTCTATCTGCCAGGAAGAGAGATTCGCTGATGGAATGGGTGACCATGATTACCGTCTTACGCCTGGCATGCCAAATGCGGATCAGCTCAGTCCCCATGCGCTCACGCGTCAAAGCATCCAGGGAACCAAAAGGCTCATCCAACAGGAGTAGATCGGGCTCGTGGATCAAAGCCCTGGCAATGGCTACCCGTTGAGCCATCCCACCCGAGAGGTCGCGGGGGAGAGAGGCCTCAAAGCCAACCAGACCGACCAATTCTACTAAAGCCTGAGCTTTCGCCAATGCTTCTGTACGAGGCACATGTTGAATTTCCAAAGGCAGGAGGATATTTTCCAACACTGTTCGCCAGGGCATCAGATTAGCTTTTTGAAACACCATGCCCACACCGTGCTTGGGAGCTTTAAGGGAGGATTTACCGAATAATACTTCGCCCTGAGTTGGTGGCAGCAACCCTGCCAGAATACGCAGCAGGGTGGTTTTACCAGAGCCAGATGGACCTAGCACGCAGACAAATTGCTCGGCAGAGACCGAGAATGAGATGTCATCCAAGGCATGCAGTCCATTATTCCCATCAGGGAAGATGGTACTGAGATGCTTTATCTGTAAAATCGGCTCGCCAGCTGGCTGGTTCACTAATCGGTATCCTATTCTCTAATTCTGCAACTCACCTGGTTGGAAGGTAATCATTGGCAAACGCCTGAGAAACATCCAATGCTTTGGTCAGAAAGCCCATATCCAGCAGCACCTGCTCAGTATTTTGCCAGGCGGTTGGATTAGAATATCCCAAATTTTCAGCCTTCCAAAATTCAATGGAGGTGGTGAGGACTTGCTTTTGAACGGCCTGGTCAGCCTGTGCCAGCCCTTCCACATATTTAAGACAGGTTTGATAAGCTTCGTCGGGGTTGGCAATCGTATCTGCAATCCCTTTCAGGATAGCCTGGTTCATCCTTCGAACCAGATCTGGGTTTTTGGCAATAGTGGTTTCATTCGTAATTAATCCATTGGAAACCAGATGGGCGTAATCCTTGACGCGGATTTCATCTATCTGGTAACCCCTGAGGCGCAGCTGAATGGGCTCATTGTTGGTATAAACCACCACAGCCTGATCCTGATCGCTGATCAGGACCTCCACCTGGTTGTAGCCAATCGAATCCAGGGTGACATCGCTTTCCTTCAGACTTGCAGCACTGAGCAATGCCCGCAAGCCAATGTAACTTGCCCCGTATAAACCTGGAAGCCCAATGCGCTTGCCCTTCAGATCAGCAGGTTTAAGGATGTCATGCCCGACTTTGGAGACCACAGACACAGGGTAATCTTGATACCAGGCCATCACGTACACAACCGGTAGACCCTGGGAACGTGCCAATAAAACCTGATCACCCGATACAACGGCGAACTGAAGCTCATTTGCGCCTACCAATGCGACGGCATCCGTCTCCATGCTATAGTCGAATTCAATATCTATCCCAGCCTGGCTAAAATAACCTTTCTCGACCGCCACATATAACGGAGCAAATTGAACATTGGGGATGTATCCGAGAGGCAAGCGAATGTGAACCAATGGTGCTGCACCCGTCGAAGTTGTTATGGGATAAGCACTTTCAAAAGGGGCGCCAGTGCTAACCTGAGGGGAAGGATAATTGGATGCACTTCCGCAAGCAGAAGATAAGATCACGATCAATATCAATAGGGGTACCGATAGATTTTTCATGCTTCGAACTCCTCCGAACCGCTCAGAAATTAACTCAGGTTGCTTTCGATTGCACATCGCTGACCAATATCACCTCATTCTCGGGACGCTGCTGCCATCTCAATAAGCGTTTTTCGATTAAAGATACCAGCCCATAAAGGATCAGGGCCAGGGCAATGAGGGTAAACACAGCAACGAATACCAGGGAAGTATCGTAAACACCACGTCCCACATTGACCATGAAACCAAGCCCACTTTTCGCACCCACGAACTCTCCGACGACTGCCCCAATGACAGAAAGGGTCGCTCCGATGCGCAATCCACCCAGAAAGACTGGCAAGGCTGCAGGAAGCTCCAGGCTTTTCAGGATCTGCCAGCGGGTGGCCTGCAATGAGCGCATCAGATCGCGCAAGTCTTCCGGGACGGAGCGTACACCAACCACTGTGTTGACTAACACAGGGAAAAAGACAATCAGGGCACACACCAGGACCTTGGAGAATAAACCTGGGCCAAACCAGATCACGAGTAGAGGGGCTATGGCGACAATTGGAATGGACTGGCTAGCAACGATATATGGAGAAAGCAAGCGTTCCAAATGCAGTGAGCGTGCCAGGAGATATCCTAGCATGGTGGCAATACTCACCCCCATTGCCAGACCTGCCAGGACTTCCATCAGGGTAACCAGGGTATTGCGGATCAGGCTGCCATCCTGGATGGCTTGAACGAAACGGACTCCAACTTGTTCAGGTGTGGGGAGGATAAAGGCTGGAAAACCCCCAAACCAGGCAACCAGTTGCCAAACCAGCAACATGAGTAATAATGAGAGAATAATCAGCCAGGGTCTCGTCTTCATGTAATAAAAAGCCCCAAAGGGTTCTTCGGGGCAATTAATACCGATTTCCAAACAAATCCCTGAGCATTACGCGCAAGAATATAGTCTGAGAAAATCCTAAGACCTTCTTCCATCCGGACTGTACCGTCGGCTCCGTAATTTCACCGGATCGTGCCACTTCATGTGGCTCGTGGGCTTTACCACCGGTCGGGAATAAACACGTTACTCGTTATCACCCTGCCCCGAAGGTTATTTTATTTATCAGCATGATTATACTGAGAGTGGCGGAAAAGGTCAACTGTAGCTTGTTAGAGTTTTATAAGAACCCTCTACCCCCGCTTGACGTACCCCATCCGTCATGGTATCATTTTATGGTTCGTTTTAGCACTCTCGACGTGAGAGTGCTAAATTATAGGTGAAATGGATGACTACACTGACCGAAAGACAGAAATTGATCCTGGCTCTCATTATCCACACGTATGTAGAGACGGCACAGCCGGTCGGCTCAAAAGCATTAATCGAGCGGTACAAGCTTGATACAAGCTCAGCCACCATTCGGAATGATATGGTCGAGCTCACTGATGCTGGTTATTTACGGCAGCCATATACATCGGCAGGTCGGGTGCCAACTGAAGAAGGCTACCGATATTTTGTCCGGCAGCTGATGGGGCAGACTGAACTGCCAGCGAATACCCGACGGACGATTACCCACCAGTTTTACCAGGCAGGTAGGGATGTGAACCGGTGGATGCGCCTGGCAGCATCAGTGTTAGCACACCAATCACAAGGGGCTTCCCTTGTGACATCCCCGAGACCTGAGTCAGCGCGCTTCAAGCACCTAAGCCTGATTTCCACACATGGACGGCAAGTTTTGATGGTGATCGTGTGGACAGGTGGGCAGGTGCGACAGCAAATGCTCACTCTGGCTGAACCGGTTTCACAGGAACAGCTTTCATCGGCTGCCAGTCACATCAACCTGGTATGTGAGGGACTGGATGCAGATGGAATCGCTGCGCTGGGAGGTCAATTTGATGCCCTTGAACAGGACGTGATCAAGATGACCAGGGAAGAGCTGGAGAGGATGAAACAGGTCGTCTCCGGTGAAGTCTATCGGGATGGTTTGACCAATGTGCTGGCAGAGCCGGAATTCGCTGAGTCGGAATCGGCGCGCAAAGCTTTGAGAGTCTTGGAAGAGCGCTCCATGTTGGAGGATTTACTCTCACGGACGGTGCTGACAAGCGGCATGGATGACGTCCAGGTACTGATTGGCGGGGAAGGGACTTGGGAGGACCTGCGGGATTGCTCCATGGTGCTGGCACGTTACGGAGCTCCTGGTTTGGTCACTGGGGCACTAGGTGTGCTCGGACCCACCCGCATGGCATATGGGCGTACAGTATCAACGGTGCGCTTTGTCTCAGGTCTATTAAGTGACCTGGTGATTGAGATGTTAGCTGAAGAAACCTAAGGAGTGTGACTTGATCATGGTACCAAAGAAACATAAGATGGAAGAAAAAGAAATAAATGCTGAAGAGGAAATATCGCAGGATCAACCCTTGCCTGCACCTGTACCCGATGAGATGACAGAAGTACCTGTGGTCATCCCAGAGGAAGAGATTGCGCAGCTGCGTTCCGAGCTTGACCAGGCATTGGAAAAGGCGAACGAATACTTATCGGGTTGGCAGCGAGAAAGGGCTGAGTTCTTTAATTATAAGAAACGAACGGAACGCGAACAAGCACAAGGTGGTCAGAACGCCTTCGCGACGGCCATCCGGCGTTATCTGGATATTGCAGATGATCTGGAGAGAGCACTAAAAAGCAAGAATCGTCCAACAGAAGGAAATGGTGCCATTTGGGCGGATGGCATTGACTTGATCCATCGAAAAATGATCGCAGCGTTCGAAGCTGACGGCGTTAATCTCATTGATACGGATGGAAAATTCTTCGACCCCAATATGCATGAAGCTATCTCCCATGAGGATAGTCCAGAGCATGAGAGTGGCCAGATCATCGAAGTCGTGCAACCAGGGTATGCCCTTGGTGAAAGGGTAATCCGTCCAGCGCGTGTACGCGTGGCTAGATAGTCATTATTTGGCAGCTATCTAATTTATTTTGCATCCAATCATTAATAAGGAGAGTTACATAATGGGAAAAATAATCGGTATCGATCTGGGCACAACCAACTCAGTGGTGGCGGTGATGGAAGGTGGAGAACCAACAGTCATCGCGAGCGCCGAAGGCGAGCGACTGGTACCATCTGTAGTGGCAGTCAATAAGAACCACGAGCGCTTGGTGGGTCGGGTGGCACGCAACCAGGCGGTGGTCAACCCTGAAAACACGGTTTTCTCAATCAAGCGTTTCATGGGCCGTAAGTTTGAAGATCCAGAGGTGAAAAAAGCATTAGCTCGGGTTCCTTATAAGGTGTCTAAAGCACCCAATGGGGATATCCGTGTGGTATTGGACGGGCGTGAATATTCGCCGCCAGAAATTTCTGCTATGATCCTGGCCAAACTTAAGACGGATGCTGAAGCCTACCTAGGTGAGACGGTGACCCAGGCGGTCATTACTGTTCCGGCGTACTTCAATGATGCCCAACGCAATGCTACCAAAGATGCAGGAAAGATTGCTGGATTGGATGTGTTGCGCATCATCAACGAGCCAACAGCTTCCTCCCTTGCCTATGGTTTGGATAAGAAAAAAGACGAAGTGATCGCAGTGTATGACCTAGGTGGAGGCACGTTTGATATTTCCATCCTGGATGTGGGAGACGGCGTCTTTCAGGTGCGTTCCACCAGTGGAGATACCTTCTTAGGTGGGGACGATTTTGACATGCGGTTAATCGATTATCTGGCGGATGAATTCAAGACGTCCAATGGGATTGACCTTCGCCAGGACCGTCAAAGCCTGCAACGGCTCAAAGAAGCCGCAGAAAAAGCCAAGATTGAACTCTCCAGCATGATGCAGACAGAAATCAACCTGCCTTATATTACAGCTGATGCATCAGGTCCAAAACACCTGGTGATGAACCTTACACGCTCCAAGCTCGAGCAGCTTACAGGTGATCTGATTGAGCGCTCCCTGGGACCAGTTAAAACAGCTCTTCGCGACGCAGACCTGGAAACATCAAAGATCAACGAAGTGGTGTTGGTGGGTGGTATGACACGTATGCCGGCGGTGCAGGAAGCCGTACGGAAATTATTCAACAAAGAACCGCATAAAGGGGTTAACCCTGATGAGGTGGTGGCGATTGGGGCAGCGATCCAGGCAGGTGTGTTGGGTGGCGATGTGAAGGACATCTTGCTGCTGGACGTCACCCCACTGACGCTCTCGGTGGAGACATTGGGTGGAGTGGCTACTCCGCTGATCGAGCGCAACACCACCATACCTACTCGTAAGAGCCAGATCTTTTCGACGGCCTCCGACAGCCAACCACAGGTAGAAATTCACGTCTTGCAGGGTGAACGCCCGATGGCTACCGACAATAAGAGCCTGGGCAAATTCATCCTGGATGGCATTCCCCCTGCTCCACGTGGCATCCCGCAAATTGAAGTGACTTTCGATATCGATGCCAACGGGATCATCAATGTGACTGCACAGGATAAAGCTACCCAACGCAGCCAGCATATTACCATCACAGCTTCTTCAGGCTTGAATGATTCGGAGGTCGAACGTATGCGCCGTGAAGCAGAGGCGCATGCCGATGAAGACAAGAAGCGCAAGGAACTGATCGAAGCTCGCAATACAGCAGATAATGCCGTGTATACCGCTGAGAAAGCGCTACGTGATTTTGGAGATAAAGTACCTACGGAAACTAAGAGTAAAGTTGAAGCAGAGATTGCCAACGTCAAGAAATCATTGGAGAGCGATGATTCTGCCAAGATCAAGAGTGCCACCGAGCAGTTATTCCAGGTGGTCCAACAGATTGGGGCTTCCGTATACCAGCAGGGCGGTCCACAAGCAGGCCCAACCGCAGGCGGGCAAGAACCTGGTCCTGAGGGCGGCGACCAAAAACCCGGTGGTGATGATGACGTGGTGGATGGTGAATTTAGAAATGCATAGACAATCGAACGTATAAAATGGCTCAACGTGATTATTACGAAGTCTTGGGTGTTCCACGCAGTGCCTCGACAGACGATATAAAGGCAGCATTCCGAAAACTGGCGAGGCAATTTCATCCGGACGTCAGCCAAGAACCCAATGCGGAGGAACGCTTCAAGGAAGTTAATGAAGCCTATGCCGTGCTCTCCGATCCGGATAAGCGCGCGGCATATGACCGCTTTGGACACGCGGGCGTACAAAACACCGGAGGTGTGCCAGACTTCACGGTAGACTTTGGAGACCTGTTTGAGGAATTTTTCGGTGGCTTTGGAGGCTTCGGACGAACTTCCAGCCGGAGGACACGTAATGCTCCGCGCAGAGGCGCTGACATCCAATATAACGTAGATCTATCCTTCGAAGAGTCGATTTTTGGGGTGGAGAGGGATATCGAGATCACACGGGATGAGGTGTGTGAAACATGTGGCGGTAAGGGAGCGGAACCAGGCACAACCCCGGTGAGATGCACCACATGTAATGGAACAGGTGAGGTACGCCAGGTTCGCCAGACCCTGCTTGGCTCCATGGTACAGGTATCCACATGCCCGGTCTGTAATGGGCAGGGTGAAACAATCGCTACACCTTGCCATACCTGTGGCGGGCGGGGATTGGTGCGTAAAAATCGCAAAAAGGTAGTGTCCATCCCAGCTGGGGTGGATAATGGCAACCAAATCCGGTTGGCAGGCGAGGGACAACCGGGTGAAAATGGTGGTCCGAATGGGAATTTATATCTAATCATCCGGGTCTTATCCCATAAGTATTTCAGGCGACGAGAGAATGACATCCTGTTGGATTTAAATGTTAATATTGCCCAAGCTACACTGGGGGCGGAGGTGGAGGTACCCACCGTGGATGGACCAACCAAACTGAAAATCCCGGCAGGCATCCAACCGGGTAAAGTGTTACGCATGAGAGGGAAAGGCGTGCCACACTTGCGCGGCAATGGCCGGGGAGACCAGATGGTGGTGGTGAATGTAGAGATACCCAAAAACCTGACCGTTGAACAACGCAAGCTGATAGAACAGCTGGCTGAAAGCCTCGGCAGCGAAGTGCGACCAGCAGAGCGTGGTTTTCTGGATTGGTTGAAGGAAACCTTGGGGGGGTAGCTCGATTCCACCGAAGACTGGCGCATTTACTCATCTTCCCTGGAAATTCATTCTAATATGGCGGATAAATACTGGCTGGAAGTGAGCTTGATCGTTGATGGTGAGATGGCAGAGGCAGCTGCTGAAGTTTTGCGGCGTTATCTCCCCGATGGAGTAGTGATCGAGTCAACCGCGGTGAGTGCAGGCCTAGCCGATGAAAATGGACAGCCAATTGGACCTCTGAGGGTGTGCGGATACATCCCGGCAGATGAAAACCTTGAGGAGACCCAGCAGAAGATTGAACAGGGTCTATGGTACCTTGGGCGCATCTCCCCATTACCAGCACCCGAGTTCAAGCTGATCCGCGAAGTTAATTGGATGGAGGCATGGAAGGAGCATTACCATCCTATCCCGATTGGGCGTCAGTTACTTATCCTACCTGCCTGGATAACTGCCCCAGATGATGGGCGCATTCCCATACGGATCGAGCTAGGGATGGCATTTGGCACGGGCACCCATCCAACCACCCAGATGTGTCTGGCACTGGCGGAAGACTTCTTCACATCCCAGGAGAGTCTCAATGGAATAAGGGTAATCGATATCGGTTGTGGATCGGGGATCCTTTCCATAGCAGGCTTGAAGCTTGGTGCAGTAAAGGCGCTCGGGGTGGATATTGACCCAGAAGCAGTTCGGGCAGCAGGTGAGAACGCATCACTCAATGGTGTTAGTCACCAGCTCGATCTTAGAATTGGCTCGGTGACAGAAGTACGAGCAGGAATGTTCAGCATGCAAAAGGCACAGCTGGTGTTTGCCAACATCCTGACACCGGTGTTGGTGCAATTGCTAAATCAGGGATTGGGTGAACTGGTGCTGCCAGACGGTTGCTTGATATTATCTGGCATCCTAGAAGAGCAAAGTCTTGAGGTGGAGCGGGCACTGGATGAGCATGGATTCCATCTGGTTAAAAAGTCACAGATGGGGGATTGGGTTGCACTGGCCGCCCGACAGTAATTTATCTTGTAATTACTCACCAACCCATAATTTTCATCTCACCTGCATAAATTTGATTGAAGAGTATCGGAAAACAGAGATCCGCAGGTGGTTTTCCCTGCGGATCTCTGTTTTCCAGCCTCTTTCCCCCCTTCCCAAAATTTGTTTGGGAAGGGGGGATAAAGGGGCGATGGGTGAGTAATTACTTTATCTTTGTAGAATAAACGGGCTTGAAAATTGACTATAGGAATCCCGGGCTCACTTTAACATGGGCATCTTAATTCCATGGCGCTTAGCGGCTTTGATGGCGACCTCATAACCTGCATCTGCATGGCGTACGATTCCCGTTCCAGGGTCGGTGGTTAAGACCCGTTTGAGACGCCGGGCAGCTTCGCGTGTTCCATCAGCCACAATCACCTGACCAGCATGCTGGCTATAACCAATCCCAACACCACCACCATGATGGAATGATACCCAGGTAGCACCCCCAACAGCATTGATCAGGGCGTTCAGGATAGCCCAATCACTGACTGCATCGGTGCCATCCAGCATACCTTCAGTCTCTCGGTTAGGAGAGGCGACTGAACCTGCGTCCAGGTGATCACGACCGATCACAATAGGGGCTTTCACGATACCCTCAGCCACCAGGTTGTTGAAAAGCAAGCCAGCCCTGGCACGCTCACCGTAACCAAGCCAGCAAATGCGGGAGGGAAGCCCCTGGAAGTGGACTTTCTCACGTGCCATTTTCAGCCAGCGGTGAAGATGTTTATCGCGGGGGAAAAGCTCCATGATGGCTTCATCTGTCCGGAAAATATCCTCCGGGTCACCTGAGAGTGCCACCCAGCGGAAAGGTCCTTTACCTTCACAGAACAATGGGCGGATATATGCCGGGACAAAACCCGGGAATTCGAAAGCATCTTTCACACCTTCGTCAAAGGCGCGCTGGCGCAAGTTGTTGCCATAATCAAATACTTCAGCACCACGACGCTTGAATTCCAACATGGCCTGAACATGCTTCGCCATGGATTGCATCGAACGACGATGGTATTCATCCGGCTTGTTGAGGCGCAGCTGGTTAGCTTGCATGACATCCATACCGGCAGGTATATACATCAGCACATCGTGGGCAGGGGTTTGATCGGTGACGACGTCCGGGATAACCCCGCGCACGACCAGCTCGGGATAAATCTCTGCGGCATTGCCAATCAGCCCGATGGATTTGGGTAATTCTTTCTTCTGGTTTTCTTCAACCAGGGTCATGGCTTCTTCGAGCGTATCCACCACCATATCCACATACCCCATCTCAAGGCGGCGCTGGGCACGAGCGGGATCCACTTCGACGATCAGACCCACACCTTCGTTCATAGTGATAGCTAAGGGTTGTGCACCACCCATCCCACCCAAACCTGCGGTGAGCACGAATTTGCCTTTTAGGGATGCCCAACCACGCAGGCGGGCAAGCGAGCCGAGGGTCTCGTAGGTACCCTGCAAGATGCCCTGGGTGCCAATATATATCCACGAGCCAGCGGTCATCTGACCGAACATCATCAAGCCACGCGATACCAGCTCATCAAAATGCTCCTGGGTAGCCCAATGAGGCACCAGGTTAGAATTGGCAATCAAGACGCGGGGTGCATCCGGATGGGTTTTAAATATAGCGACCGGCTTACCTGATTGCACAAGCAGGGTTTCATTATTTTCGAGATTTTTGAGGGATTCCAAAATGGCATCGAAGCATTCCCAATTACGGGCAGCCTGCCCTCGACCGCCATAGACCACCAAATCTTCTGGGCGTTCGGCCACCTCCGGATCCAGATTGTTTTGGATCATGCGGAAGGGTGCTTCTGTGAGCCAGGATTTACAGGTGAGCTGGGTGCCGCGTGGGGAGCGAACGAGGCGGGGAGTTGACATAGATCCTCCTGAAGCAAATTTATATTGGAAGGCAGTTTGTCAGGGAGGTGTGCGGTTATAGAAATATAACCAAACAACCCCTCCTGCTGATTATACGCCAGGAGGGGAGAGAACAACAAATGTCATTCAATTTAGTGGATCAGGCAGATTTTACCCTTGTGCAGCAACTTGGGCAAATTGAGCAAAATTAGCTTTGGAGAGGTGTTCGAGAAGCATTTTCTGGGCATCACACCAAACGGCCTTGAGCGGGCAGGTTTCATCATAACTGCAAGATGACATCTCACCGACACAGTCGTTCAAGAGGATCGGTCCATCGATTGCTTCGACAACATCCAGCAGGCTGATCGCTTCAGCAGGTTTAGCAAGCGAGACGCCTCCACGAGCTCCACGTGAGGTTTGAAGCAACCCAGCGACTGATAATTGTGATACGATTTTAGCCAAAAAGGAAGGAGGAATACTCTTATCCCTGGCAATTTGACCAGTAGCCGCCCGCTTTTCGGGCCCTAACTGGGCAAGATAAACCATTGCTCTAACTGCGTAATCTGCCTGCCGTGTAATCTGCATCGTAATCTCCCATATTTTGATATAAATTAGAATGATTAATTGTATATATTTTAGACTATATTTGACCAATTTACAAGTGACAGAGGTCACATACAGAATGTGACGGTCATCATCGCTTGCCATCCAATGGATCATGACCTGCCTGAATGGGTAAAACTTACCAATTCAACTTACTTATGATAAGATAGGCAATTAGTCTGGAAAATCTGGAGGAGAATCGATGAAGCAAATCTGTGTAGTGGGCGTGGGCTACGTAGGATTGGTCACAGCAGCCTGCTTTGCTGACCTGGGGAACCGGGTGATTGCCTTGGATATAAATGAAGAAAAAATCAATGGCCTAAAACAAGGGAAGCTCCCCATTTATGAACCAGGTTTAAAGGAATTAGTTGACCACAATGTCCAAGCCCAGCGATTGACCTTTACTACCTCTTACCAAGATTCCCTAGATGGAACTGAATTTGTCTTCATCGCTGTGGGAACACCTATGGGGGTGGATGGGGAAGCAGATTTGCACTATGTGGAAGCTGCGGCACGCGATGTCGCAGAAAATATGACGGCTCCCTTGGTGATCATCAATAAGTCTACGGTACCAGTGGGAACTGGTGACTGGGTAGCGGATATTGTACGCCGGTATCAAAAACGACCGATACCCTTCTCCGTGGTATCGTGTCCCGAATTTTTACGGGAAGGCTCAGCGATTGGGGATTTTATGCAGCCATACCGAACCGTTTTAGGATCACTGAGTCCTGAAGCTGCCGAAAAAGTGGCTCAACTCCACCTGCCTCTGCGGGCACCCATCGTCATCACTGATCTACGCACCGCAGAGATGATCAAATACGCTTCGAATGCCTTCCTGGCGACCAAGATTTCATTTATCAATGAGATTGCCAATATATGTGAAGCCCTGGGTGCAGATGTGAAAGAGGTGGCGATCGGAATGGGTTATGACACGCGCATTGGGAAGCAATTCCTGGATGCGGGCATAGGTTATGGGGGCTCATGCTTTCCAAAGGATGTCAAGGCATTGGCATATATGGCAGCAGAAAAAGGACGCCACCCTCAGCTGCTGTATACCGTCATGGAGATCAATGACGATCGACGTGATATGGCGGTGGGGTATATCAAAGAGATGGTGGGCGATTTAAAGGGCAAGGTTATTGGCTTGCTTGGACTTTCGTTCAAGCCAAACACTGACGATATGCGCGATGCACCCTCGATTACCATCGCCCAGGAGCTGCAGGCAGATGGAGCAATCGTGCGCGCATACGATCCAGTGGCAATGAATGTGGCGCAAACGCTGCTCCCGGGTGTGGAAATGATGCCCGACCCATATACATTAGCGCAGGGATGTGATGCCATAGCGGTCGTCACCGAGTGGAATGAGTTCAAGCAGCTAGACCGGCCTCGCATGCGCGATCTGATGCACCAGCCAATCCTTTACGATGGACGAAATATTTACGAGCCGGATGAGATGGCTAAATGTGGCTTTATTTATCGAGGTGTCGGCCGAGGCACTCAATCGATAAATCGGGAAACATTGGCTAAGCCTAGCGAATATCCATCCGCAGAATGATCCGCAGGGTATTCATCGTCTGGAACATAGGCTAGTTGCTGGACACATAATTAGAGACGATACCAAACGTTAGTGACAGATTCTCAACCCCCAATTTGCGATTACGAAGGCTCCAATTATCAAACCAGTTTTTGGGACCAAGGCGGACGCGCCTATGAAGATCGGGCAGAAGCCATTGCTCTGCAGCGATTATTGCCGAAGGGCGGGGAATTATTATTGGAGCTGGGTGCTGGGGCTGGGCGAAATACTCCCCGATATACCGGTTTCAAACAGGTTGTTTTGCTGGATTACTCGCTTACGCAGCTCCAGCAGGCTCTCCTACGACTTGGGAGAGATCAACATTACCTTTACGTAGCGGCAGATATCTACAAGCTGCCGTTTGTAGATGGCTTATTTGATGCAGCGACCATGATCCGTACTTTGCATCATATGGCAGAGCCGCAGGTTGCATTGGAGCAAGTGCATCGCACCCTTCAACCAGGGGCAGTATTTATCCTGGAATACGCCAACAAACAGAATCTGAAAGCCATCTTACGTTATCTGATAAAACAGCAAGCATGGTCACCTTTTACCAGGGAGAGTATAGAGTTCGAAAAGCTGAACTTTGACTTTCACCCCAAGGCGGTGCGCGGTTGGCTGAAAGAAACTGGTTTCACGCTTCAGCAACAACTGGCTGTTTCATATTTCAGGATAGGATTGCTTAAACGGAGCCTGCCAATCAACCTTTTGACCAGACTAGAGGCATGGATACAGCTGACAGGCAATTGGATGCAGCTTTCTCCAAGTGTTTTCACACGCAGCCAGGTTATTGGGAATACCTCCAAAGCACAGGCTGGAGCATTTTTCAAGTGCCCGGTTTGTGAAGCGTACAGTCTTAAGCAGCAAGGTGGCAAGATCATTTGCCCTGAGTGTTCCAGGGAATGGCCAATCCGGGATGGAATTTTTGATTTTCGGATTGGAGCGTACTAAATTAATTCTTTTCGATCACCCAGTAATGAGATAAACCGAATATCTTGAGGGGAGTTTTTTCTAGCCATTGCAGTACATCACGTAGTATGCGACCCATAGTGGGGAAACGATAAATAATGTTGTCGTAAGCCCCAAATAATACCTTTTGCTCAAGAACCTTGATTGGTAAACTCCTAAATAAGCGCTCGAGGTCGGAGGTTGAATAGGCGCGGACATGGGGAGCAAGCTGTTGACGCCAGCGAGAAGGCAGATAATGGACCAGGGGAAAATTGCCGAAATGGTAGCGACCTCGCCAATAAATACCGTGAGTCTCATAAGGATAACCGAGGTTGGGGACGAAAAGCACTATGACCCCACCAGATTTGAGTACGCGCACCATTTCTTTAACCGAACGATGGTCATCTGTGACATGCTCGAGTACTTCATGGCTAAGAATGACATCGAAGGAGTTGGTTGAGAAAGGCAACTGCTCGGAAGCAGCATTGATCAGGTTTGAGGCCTGGATGTGGGCTTCACGAACGCGCTCCTTATCGTATTCCAGTCCAATGATCGACCCAGCATGGGGAGTCAGATGCTGCAGGTAAATCCCAACCCCACAGCCATTCTCGAGCACGCGACCTGTGATGTGGGAACCTGCAGCAGAGAGGATCATTTGCAAGCGCCGTTCCTGCCCAGCCCTCCATACGTAAGAGGGTTCGCCACGTAATGCGGCTTTATCGAGGTTGCGAGAAGTCATCGATTCATCCAGCAGGCTGACCCTGCCATTCCTGGACCAGGTCGTTTTCAATCCCCATCCTTGACAGTATACGCCCAACGGTATTATTGATGATTTCGTCCATTGAATGGGGGCGTATATAGAATGCGGGGACGGGCGGGAAAATGACTGCACCAGCAGCCGAGGCTTCGCTCATCAGGCGCAGGTGACCAGGATGGTATGGTGTCTCTCGCACAACCAACACCAGCGGGCGCCCTTCTTTGAGGGTGACATCGGCGGCGCGAGAGATGAGGTCGTCGGTGTAAGAGTTGGCAACTGCGGAGAGGGTTTTTATCGAGCAGGGGATGATAACCATTCCACGGGTAATAAATGAACCAGACGCAATGGCTGCACCCACATCACGGAAATCGTAGCTGACATTTGCCAGCGAAAGTACATCTTCCACCCGCCAATTGGTCTCTTGTTGGATGGTGAGGGCTGCAGACCCAGAAAGCACCAGATGAGTTTCGATGGGTGTTGGTCTGAGGGTCTCCAACAAACGAATCCCAAGAATTGCACCTGAGGCACTAGTAATACCAACAATCAGACGCGTAGGAACGGAATTTCGCGCATGAGGTAGATTAATGGTTTGAGGCGCCATCATTATTTTTTTTATTCCCAATGGTCGAGTTTATATGATGCATGGAATTAGTAATCGGGTACTGAAAACCAGGATACCCACTCGATTATAACAGGTGTAAATAATGGCCTTAGGATTAAGTGTTCTATCATCTACACGTACTTACTCACCAACCCATAATTTTCATCTCACCTGCCCATATTTGAATGAAGATAATCGGAAAACAGGAATCCGCAGGTGGTTTTCCCTGCGGATTCCTGTTTTCCGGCCTCTTTCCCCCCTTCCCAAAGCTTTGGGAAGGGGGGATAAAGGGGGGATGGGTGAGTAATTACATCTACACCAATGGACATAATCCAACCATTAAGCGATATAATATCTATAGAGTTTGTCTGCGAGACTCTGTGTGTATTTGACCCTCACCTGGTCAGTCACCTCGAGCACTTATTGTCATTATTTGATCATTCGTATCATGGGTGAGGGGAAATTTGAGCGACCCGTGCTAGCATTCTAAAAACTAGAACGGAATTTAAGCACTCTACCATGGAGACTTGCGCAGCTTAATTCATTTATTAGGAAGGCTGCTATGAGTGTAGAATTTATTTTCCGGCTCATCGGAATGGTGGTATTTGCCATTGCTGGGGCGTATCTTGGGGTCTATATCGGAAATTCTACCGGGCAATCCCCAGAAATCAGCGGGTTTTTATTTTGCATGGTGGGAATATTATTTGGTTTGATCCTGACACCCTACTTCACCACCCGGCCCATACGGATAATCCGCAGAACCCTATTGAGCGTCTCATCCCAAACCTTAGCATCTGGATTGACAGGATTGGTGGTGGGTTTGGTCATCGCGGCTCTGCTGACATTCCCATTATCCCTCCTACCAGCACCTTTAGGAAAGGTGTTGCCATTTGTAGCTGTCCTTCTGTTTGGATATTTAGGTATTGCAGTGTTTGTTATGCGCCAGACGGATCTCTCTTCATTGGTCAGGCTTACACCAGGACGCACCAGTGATGAATCCACTTCCGCAAACCAGCCAACATACCGGACTGTCCTTTTAGACACAAGTGTGATCATTGATGGAAGAATTGCAGATATTGCCCGCACGGGTTTCCTGGTTGGAACCTTACTGATCCCACGATTTGTGCTCAACGAGCTTCAGTTTATCGCTGATTCATCCGATAACCTCCGCAGGCAGCGCGGAAGGCGAGGGATCGAAGTAATTTCACAATTGCAGAAAGACACGAGCACACCTCTGCGGATCAGTGATATGGACGTCGAAGGAGTGCGTGAGGTAGACGATAAATTGGTAGTTTTAGCGCGCCAGCTAAAATGCCCAATTTTAACCAATGACTATAATTTAAATAGGATCGCTGAGCTCCAAGGCGTGAGTGTATTAAATGTAAATGAACTTGCGAATGCAGTCAAGCTAGTATTTTTACCGGGCGAATCCATTGAGGTTAACGTGATCCAGGAAGGTAAGGAGGCGGGGCAGGGGGTGGGGTACCTAGATGATGGCACGATGGTAGTAGTAGAAGATGGACGGAATCATCTGAATAGAAAAATAAATGTGACCGTAACCAAAGTACTGCAAACCGCAGCTGGGCGGATGATTTTTGCCCGTTTGGAGAAAGAAGATTAAAGTAGAGGAGTAAGCATGGCTTTACGTATTTACAGCACCCTTTCACGACGCAAGGAAGATTTCGACCCGATTGAACCGGGCAAGGTACGCATGTATATCTGTGGTCCGACCGTGTATGACAAAGCTCATGTTGGGCACGCCATGTCAGCGTTGGTGTTTGACATCATCCGTCGCTACCTAGAATATCGCGGGTACCAGGTACGACATGCCATGAATTATACCGACGTGGACGACAAGATTATCAACCGGGCAAACCAGCTTGGAATGGACCCAATCAAACTGGCTGAGAGATATATTGATGAGTTCAGTAAGCACTTGATCGACCTAAACATTCTGCCTGCAACGATTTACCCACGTGCCACACAAGAGATCCCATATATCGTTAAATTGGTCACCCAATTAGGCGAAGGGGGGTATGCGTATGAGGTGGACGGAGATGTCTATTTCCGAGTCAGCAAAGATAAGGATTATGGGAAGTTATCCAACCGGCTGCTGGAGGATATGCAGGCTGGGGCGCGGGTGGGAGTGGATGAGCGCAAAGAGAACCCGATGGATTTTGCTCTGTGGAAATCATCCAAACCAGGGGAGCCCGCCTGGGAAAGTCCATGGGGAAAAGGTCGCCCTGGTTGGCATATCGAATGTTCGGCGATGAGCATGCATCACCTGGGCGAGCAGATTGATATTCATGGTGGGGGAAATGACCTGATCTTCCCACACCATGAAAATGAAATTGCCCAGACGGAGTCTGCCACGGGGAAAACTTTCGCCCGCTATTGGGTGCACAACGGCATGATGCAGCTGGCCGGGGAGAAAATGTCTAAGTCCTTGGGTAATTTGGTAACCATTGAAGATTTTCTGGCCAATCATGAGGGTGATGTATTGAGGATGATGATACTTAATTCCAGCTACCACAACCCCCTCACCTTTGGGGATGAAATCATCACCCAGGCTGAGAAAGCGTTGGAACGCTTACGCCTGGCACTGCGACCTGCTGCGGATGGAAGCTCAAAGGAAGGCGAGGTAGTGGAGAGCTTGCGTAAGCAAGTGGAAGCCACCCGCATTGGCTTCATTGAATGCATGGATGACGACTTCAATTCTGCCGGGGCACTCGGTTATCTGTTTGAGCTCGTACGGGTCATCAACCAAGCGAAAGATGCAGGTGTGACTGAAGAGATAGTACTCGAAGGACAGAGCCTTCTGCGAGAGCTGATTACTGTACTTGGTTTGCACCCTGAGCGCCCTGAGACTAGTGGTCAGGCTACACCTTTTATACAATTATTGATCGATCTCAGGAATGAGCTTCGCCAGCAAAAACTATGGGCTCTTTCCGATAAAGTGCGCGCCAGTTTGGCAGATCATGGGGTATTGCTGGAAGACGGCAAGGATGGCACCACCTGGCGCTGGAAATAGAAAAATCCACTCCCGGAGGGAATCTAACTCCGCCACGCGTGGTTTTTTGGTGAAGCATGAAAGAATGGTTATACGGACGGAATGCTGTATATGAAACCATGCGGGCGAGGCGGCGCCAGTTCTTCCGTTTAAGACTTGCCCAGGGTGTGGAAGAAAAAGGTCATCTGGTGGAAATCATCCGGATGGCATCAGACTTGAAATTACCTATCGAAAGGGTACCGCGCACCAGCCTGGACATTCTGGGGAGTGGTCATCAGGGAGTGGCATTAGAAGCCAGCAGCTATCCCTACAGTGCTCAGGTGGACGTCCTGGCATTAGCTGCCCGACGGGGGGAAGCACCTTTCGTGCTGATCCTGGACGTTTTACAGGACCCCCAAAACCTGGGTACGCTGCTCCGCACTGCTGAGGGGGTGGGCATTCACGGGGTGCTGCTACCTTTCAGACATACCGCGACTGTCACACCTGCGGTGGTGAATTCCTCATCGGGTGCAACTGAACACCTGCTGATCGTACAAGTTAACCTGGCTCAAGCGATCCAGCAGTTGAAGGAACAAAACATCTGGGTGATTGGCCTGGAGGCAGGACCCGAGGCGCAACCATTGACGAAAGTTCGCCTGGATGGTCCACTGGCGTTGGTGATCGGTGGTGAAGGTAGCGGAATGCGGACATTGGTGCGAAAATCCTGCGATGTGGTGATGCGCCTACCGATGCGAGGCAAAGTAGAATCGCTCAATGCCGCGGTAGCAGGATCGATCGCGTTGTATTTTGCATGGCAGGCGCAAGGGTTTAATACCAAACCCATTGACGATATCACCAAAGCCTGATAAACTCGCAAACCGAACCCTGGGTTATAAACCCGCTTTCAAGCTGAAACCGGGTTCCTTTAGTCTTGCTGCAAACATAGGCGTCTGGTATAATCCAATCCGCTTTAAGACCAGTTCTTTTACAATTTAACCCGCCGACGTAGCTCAATCGGCAGAGCAACCGCC
>Ga0153916_10000233_pt1 | contig 35771 bp, 37 predicted proteins | sample Opewatmetagenome_FD_109642 | JGI IMG/M metagenome (GOLD analysis project Ga0153916, IMG submission 109642) | Freshwater wetland microbial communities from Ohio, USA - Open water 3 Core 3 Depth 4 metaG | ecosystem: Environmental > Aquatic > Freshwater > Wetlands | place: USA: Ohio, Lake Erie...
GCGCCCTCTTCCATCGCCTTCGCGACCGCGACGACCATGCCGCGGTCCTTGAACGAGCCCGTCGGGTTGCAGCTCTCCAGCTTGAAGTACAGCGCCTCGCACCCCACGTCTTGCTCGATCGACGTCGACCGCACGAGCGGCGTGTCGCCCTCCCCGAGCGAGATCATCGGCGTCCGTTCGGTCAACGGCAGATAGCTCGCGTAGCGGCGCAGCACGCCCCGGTCGGGCAGTTCGTCGTGCAGCCGCGGTGCGATGTCGGCCGTCATTCGTCCTCGCTCTTGAGCTGGCTCGCCTGCACGCGCAGCTCCTTCGCCTGCCGCTCCATCTCCTCGATCTCCCGGCGCTTCATGCGCTCGATCATCTGCGTCAGCTTCAGCAGGTGGTCGCTCAGGCTGCGCCGGTACTCCAGCGTTGACGTGTGTACGTGGTCGATGCGCGTGTCGTGCGCCTTCATGCGCGTATCGAGCTGCGTCGCCACTTCCTCGAGCCGCTCCACCCGCACGCGCGCGTCGTCGAGCGTCTCCTCCAGCCGCGATGTGCGGTCTTCCAGCCGCTGCCGTTCCGCTCGCAGCAGCTCCACGCGCTCGGCCAGCAGCGGGATCTGGCGGAACTCCTCCTGCTGTGCGTGCATCTCCGTCTCAATCCGCGCGCTCACCTCGTGCGCCAGTCGGGCGCGCTCCGCCAGCACGTCGTCCTCGCGCCGCAGCGCCCGAATTGCCGACTCGGCCTCGGCCTGCGCCTGCTCTATGCGCGTCAGCGCATCGAGGTTGCGGCCGCCGCGGCTCTCCGCCGCTTCCATCCGCTGGTTGAACGTCTGGAACTGCAGGTGCGCGCGCGACACTTCCTCCTGGAAGCGCCTGCTCGACTCGTCGACGGTCGTCTGCCGCTCCAAGAGTCCTTCCGCGCGTCGCTCCAGCTCCTGCACGCGGCGGTACACGTCGTTGCGCTCCGACTGGTCGCGCTGGCGCTCCTCATGCGTCGTCCGCTCGATCATCTCGAACTTCGTGTCGATCAGCACCTCGGCGTCCTGGATGCGCTCCAACAGCCCCGCCACCTGGCGCAATTGCTCTTGCATCGTCGGCAACCCGATCGTTTTGCCGCCGACTTCACGCAGCCGCGCGTCCGCGTCGCGGAGCTTCTCGTTCAGGTCCAGGATCGCCGCCTGAAACTGGTCGTTCTGCTGTTGCAGCCGCCCGGACACCGTCCGAAGCTGTACCACCTGGTCCTGGAGCCAGTTGACCGCGTCCTGCCCGGCTCGCGCCTCGCTCTGTGGGTCCTGCATCGTCATGGCTTCACCCGCAGTACTTGCTCCATCCCGTGGACTCCTTCCAGACCGCGTATCTCGCCCAGCGCCCGCTGCATGTCCCCTTCGCGCGCGTCGTGCGTCATGATCACGATCTCCGCCGTTCCCTCGCCGTCCACTTCCTTCTGGATCACCGACGCGATGCTGATCGCCCGCTCGCCGAGCACGTTGGCGATGCGCGCCAGCACCCCCGGCTGGTCGGCCACGCTTGCCCGCAGGTAGTAGCGCGTCCGCACGTCGCCGATCGGCAGCACGCGCAGTCCCGACTCGCGCCGGATAGAGTGTGGCCAGTACACGTTGTTGCTGATGCTCACCGCCGCGTCCAACGCGTCCGCCACCACCGCCGACGTCGTCGGCAGCGAGCCCGCGCCCGGCCCCTGGAACAACACCCGGCTCATCAGGTCACCCTCAATCTCCACCGCGTTCAGCACGCCGTCGACGTTTGCCAGCAGCTCGCTCTCCGGCACGAGCGACGGGTGTACCCGGACCTGCACGCCCTCCTCGGATTTCCTCCCGATCGCCAGCAGCTTGATCGCGTACCCCAGCTCGCGCGCGTAGGTGAAATCGCGCGCCGCGAGCTTCGTGATGCCCTCGCGATACACGTCCTCCGGCCGTACGTCCACGTGGAACGCCAGCGTCGCTAGGATCGCGAGCTTGTATGCCGCGTCGATGCCTTCGATGTCGTTCGTCGGGTCCGCCTCCGCGTATCCCAGCCCCTGGGCGGCCGCCAGCGCCTCGGCGAAGCTGCCACCCCCCTTGCTCATCGACGTCAGGATGTAGTTTGTGGTGCCGTTGATGATCGCCGTCACGCCGATGATGTCGTTCGCCAGCAGGTCGCGCTTCAACGGCGCGATGATCGGGATGCCGCCGCCGACGCTCGCCTCGTACAGCAAGTCGACGTGGTGCTGCCGCGCCAGCGCCAGCAGCTCGCCGCCATGCTTCGCCATCACTTCCTTGTTCCCCGTCACGACGAACTTGTTGGCGGCCAGCGCGTCGCGCAGGTATTCGTACGCCGGCTGCTCGCCGCCCATCACCTCGATGATCAGCTCGATCTCAGGGTCGTTGAGGAGGTCGGCCGCGCGCGTCGTCACCAGCGCCGGGTTGACCTGGAAGCTGCGCTCTTTCGCTGGATCGCGCACGAGTACGCGGCGGATCACCAGTGGATAGCCGATCTGCCGCGCGTAGACGTCCGCCTTCTCCTGCAGGATGCGGGCGACGCCGCTCCCGACGACGCCCAGCCCCATCAGGCCGATGCCGATCGCGCGACGGTCACTGCCCATTGCCGCCGGGTGCCACGGGCTGGCTCGGAGCCTGCGGGTTCGCCCCCCCGCCCTGGTTCGACGGGCTGGCGGGGGCCTGCTGCTGCGGTGCGGCGGCCGTCGGCTGAGGCTGCTGTGCCGTCGCAGTCTGTGCCGCCTGCTGCTGCTCCTGCTTGATCAGTTTCGGGACGATGTTGCTGCCCACCCACTTCAGCGCGTCGGTCTGCGCCTGCTGGTCCCAGTCCTTGCGGACGTGCATCGTCTCCTGGGTGCTCGTCAGCCAGTCGCTGAACCGCTTCGTCGCGACGCGGGGCTTGTCCGTGTCCTTCACGGGTTGGTCCGAGCGGTCCACCACGTGCACGATGAAGAACTGTGGCTGGTCGCCGCCCGTCGAGAGCGGCGCACTGATGTCGCCGGCCTTCGCCGTGAACGCAAAGCTGTCGTACGTCGGGTCCAGCAGCCCCTCCGGCGTGTAGTCGTGCAGCCCGCCGGTGCTCTTGGCGGTGCTCTCGGTAGAGACCTCCTTCGCGACCGCAGCCCACTCCTCGCCGCCCTTGACGCGCGCCAGCGCCTTGTTCGCGTCGTCTTGTGATGCCGTCTCGATGACCTCGACCTTCGCCTGCGTCAACGTGGCGGGCACTTCTCCCCGGAACTTCTCGGCGACCTTGTTCTGCAACGTCTCCGCGCGCACCATGCGCCGGTACTCGTCCTCGTGCAATCCCGTCGCGTCGAGCTGCTTCTTCAGTGCGTCCGCGAACGCCCTGCCGCCGGCGTCGGACGCCACGCCGACCCGCGTGAGCAATGCTGCCTGGAACTCGTCGTTGCTCAACGTCACGCCCAGGTCGCTCTCCGCGTGCGACACGATGGTGATCTCGTTCAGCACGGTCTGATACGTGGCTTCCGCTAGGATGGTCGGACTCTTCTGGTACGTCGTACTCTGGAGGTACTCGTACCCCATTCGTCGTTCCATCGCGCTGTACGACACGTTGATGCCGTCCGCTCCCAGCACTGTGCGGTTGCGCGGCCTGATCACCGAGTACCAGTAGCCGAACCCCAGGAAGCCGAGGGCGATGAGGACGACCAGCATCACCCCGCCGATGACCAGGAGGCGCGCGGATCGCTCCGAGTCCATGCTCAGGACGTCGCGCCAGGAACCGCCGGAGACGTGTGCTGCCTTCTTCCGCGCCGTCGCCTCCGCGCGCCGTGCCGCCCGCCGGGATTTGCTCTCGCTTGCCATCAATTCACCACCCTGTGCGCCATCTCCGAACCATAACGTGGAGGAGGCTGGCGCGTTGCCCGTTGCCGGGCGTACCGAGCGGCGTCCGGCCGCCGGTTAACGGGCGGAGAACGCGCTGGTCGTCCGGATGTGGTCCGCGGTGTACGGCAGCAGCGCCAGGTGGCGCGCCCGCTTGATCGCGAGCGTCAGCCGCCGCTGGTGCCGCGCGCACGTCCCCGTCTTTCGGCGGGGCTCGATCTTACCGCGCTCCGAGATGTAGCGCCGTAGCTTCACCGGGTCCTTGTGGTCGATGGTGTCAATCTTGTCGACGCAGAAGGCGCAGACCTTCCGGCGTGCGCCGAACCGCCCTCTGCCGCCTCCCCCGCGCCGCTGCGGGGCGCCACCGGACCGCTCCTCGGACCGGCCGGGACCTTCCGGCCGGGGCGACGCACCTTCGTCCGGTGCCTGCGTCGCCGGAGCACTCATCTCGCTCTCGCTGACCTCAGTCGTCAATGGGTTCGCCTCCCTGTGATCCGCGCGTTGGCGCGGTCTGCATGCTATTCAAACGGCAGGTCGTCCGGGTCCACCGCTGCCGTCACCGGCGCCGTGTCCTCGAATCGCTCCGTCCGCGCCGCTCCGCTGTTGCCGCCGCCGCCGCTGCCCAGGAACAGCACCGTCTGCGCGACAACCTCCGTCTTGTACCGCTTCTGGCCGTCCTGGCCTTCCCACGACCGGGTCTGCAGGCGCCCCTCGACGTATGCCTGCCGGCCCTTCGCCAGGAACTGGCTGCACAGCTCGGCTAGCTTGTCCCACGTCACCACGTCGAACCAGTCGGTCTCTTCCCGGCGCTCGCCCTCCGGCGTGTTGTGCGTGCGGTTGCACGCCAGCGAGAACGTGGTCACGGCCTTCCCGTTCGCCGTGTACCTCATCTCGGGGTCCTTCCCCACGTTGCCGATGAGCATCACCTTATTCAAACCCGCCATCTCACATCCCTCTCGAGTGTCCGCGGGCCCGTGCCGGTCCGGTGCGGCCCCGCTGCCTACTCCTCGTCCCTGCGGATCAGCAGGTGGCGGAGGATCTCCTCTGAGATCGAGAACCCGCTCTCGAGCTCGTGGGCGCGCGCCGGATCGAGGCGGATCTGCGTCACGACGTAGGTCCCCTCCAGGTGCTTCCTGATCGGATATGCCAGCTTGCGCCGGCCCCAGGGCGTCACCTCCGTGATCTCGCCCCCGCGGCTCGTCACCGCCGCGGTCATCCGGTCGATCGCTCCGGGCACGTCGTCCTCGGCGATCTCCGGGTTCATCACCACCACAAGTTCGTATTCGTGCAAACTCACCTCCGGGCCTGGCTCTCAAAGTAAATCGCCCGAGCTCTCCGGTGTGCTCACTCGGAGGGCCGGGCTGTGCAATAAGCGACCGCTGGCCGTGTTCTCGACAGCGCTGGAAATTATAGGAAGACCCTCAGGCGAAGTCAACGCGCGCGTCCCGCCGCACGGGGCCGCCCCGGTCCCTGTCCTCGGGGCGTCGCACCCGATAACCTATCCGTTGTAACCTGTACCCTGAGAACCGAGGTGCCCCATGCGCAAAGACCTGATGGAAATCCTCGCCTGCCCCATGTGCAAGGGCGAGTTGACCCTCGCCGTTGACGAAGAGAAGGACGGCGAGATCGTCCGGGGCACGCTCTCTTGCGCGAAGTGCAACGAGCGCTACCCCATCGAAGACAGCATTCCGAACCTGCTCCCGCCGGATCTGCGCAAAGCGGCCAGCGGGGCCTGAAGTCCGCGCAGGAGGGACAGCATGGGACGCTCGCGACAGCTCGGCATGCTCATCGTCATCGCGGCCAGCATCCAGGTGCTCATCATGCTCGTCGGCACGATGCGGCGTAGCTACCTGGTCATCGCGCTGCCCGTCCTCATAGCCACCGGCATCGTCAGCGCCCTCGCCTTCTGGGTCGGCTGGACAATGATGAACACCGAGCCGGAACTGGCCGATCTCGAGGAGCAGGACGCCGTTCCAACCGCTGTCTGACCCGCATCTCCAGTTGACAAACGTCCCGTGCTCGACGTGCAACGTTCCCCTTCTCCGCGGCGTGGAGAGCGGTCCGCCGCACGTTCCCTATGGCGAGGCGGCGAGATGAAAAGACGCCCGTCGCCTCAGCGAGGACGTCTGCGTTCCGGGTTGGGTTCCGGGTTGTAGGTTACGTTAGAGCCGCAGCTTGCCGTGTGACGGCTGGCGGCGGCGCTGCCGCGGATGGCCTTCCTCTTCGTCCAGCAAGTCGATGGGCGGTGTTGATACCGCTTCGTGTACGTACCCGCAGCACAGGCACGTGCTGTATGCGCCGTACCAGTCGCGCTCTACGATCATCGAACCGCGGCAGCGGGGGCAGGTGCGCGGCAGAGCGGTGTTCATTAGGGCAGTCCTCCTAGGGCCCGCTCGGGGCCGTTCCCCCGCGGCCAGCGGGAGATCCATCAGAAAGCCACCGGACAACCGAATCACTGGCCTTCCGATGCCTACGGGGTTAGCTGTCGGGTTCGGACTGAAAGGCTGTCCTACACGTCAGCGCGCCGGATCACCCGGGTCGCTGCGTGATTCACCCCGCCCGCTGGTGCGGATCTTGGTTCCCCCGCCCCCGCCAGCCGGACGTCGGACCGGCAGGGTTCGGCTTGCCCGCCCCGGGCGGGCCGGATGCCCCGCGCCTGCGCGTGGGACATTTGTGATTTCCGGTACATATTACGATCGAGTAGCGGAGCCTGTCAACGGGTTGTCGCGACATTCGTGCGAATTCTGTAAAGCGATCCGCCGGATCTGCGGCATTCGGAACAAAAGTGCGATCTGCCTGCGTTCGCGCCAACATCAGCCGCTCCGCTTGCGCGTCATCGTACCCGCCCAACCGGATCGGCCCGCGCCTGCCTCGTTCCGCTGCCACCGTTCGTTCACACGCCTGTAGGGGCAGGGCTCGCGCTGCTCCGTCCCGATCCTCGCACGATCAATTCGGCCCGTCTGCGCTACGTCGACGACGACGCCCGCTCCCCGTACAACATCACCCGCAAATCCTCCCGCACCGGCGTCCCGTCGAGACGCACGTGCCGCGGGTTGAAATCATCGTGGTATACCGTCACGAACAGGTCGTCCGGCTCGACGTCCGGCGGCAGCGGCAGCCCGCATGTCCCGCCGGCGTCCGTGCGCGCCCGCGCCAGCACCCGCGCGCCGTGCGCGCTCAGCGTCACCTCCGCACCCGCCACCGGCGGCCGCTCGCCCGACGCGTCGGCGTCGTTCGCCAGCACTTCCAACATCGCCGTGCGGCCATCCTCGTGCGGCGTCACCGTCACCGCCATGTCGATGAGGTACACCAGCGGGTCCGGGATCACCGCCTTCAGCCCCGCGTCCGTCACCGCGCGCACCTGCGTCGCCTTGAGCGACGCGTCCGTCGGCGCCATGCCGTGATCCGTCGTCACGACGAACAGCGTGTCCTCCCGCAGCCCCTCCGCCTCCAGCACGTCCAGGATCCGCCCGATGCGCACGTCCGTCTCGTCCAGTGCCGAGCGCTGCCCGTCCGAGTGTGCGCCGTAGTCGTGTCCCACACCGTCGGTCAGCGAGAACTCGTGGAACATGAACGCTGGCGGCGGATGGTCCTCGTCCGTGTACAGCACGATCGCCTGCGCGAGCCCCCGGTTGTCGACGATCGACTCGGCGTACGCGCCCTTCTCGCCCTCCGCCTCCCAGCGTGGATTCGTATCGCCGGTATAGCGCGCCGTCAGCTCGTGCAGCCGGTCCCGGTCGCCGATGACGCGGCGCTCCAGCGTCGCGTGGTCGGCCCCGCGCGTGCACGGCTCGTGGATCGATGCGGTGAACGCGCCCGCCTGCCCCTGCCACGGCCCGAACACGCCGTGGAACGCCTCGTACAGCGTCTCCACGCCGTCGCCGAGGAACTTCGCCGTGTCGAACTGCTGCCCCTGCGGCGTCACGACCTCGCGCGTCTCCCGCAGGTAGTACGTCGGGTTGACGATGTCGTGGTGGCCGCCCCACGCGCCCGTGCCGATCGCGTTGTGGCTCGGCCACGTGATGCTCGGGAAATTGGTGATCGAGCCGTGCTCCAGCATCGTCCCGTGGCGGATCAGCCGCCGGAGGTTCGGGATCGCGTCGGCGTCCTCAGCCAGCCGGTACTTCAGCTCGCTGTTGCTCTGCCCGTCGAGCAGGAAGATGTACGCGCGCTGCGGCCGCCGCGCGCTCGCCGCGTCGATCACTTCGTCCAGCACGCGCCCGTCCTGCCGCTTGAGGTACACGTCCGGCGCCACACCTCGCTCCGACGACGTCCGCCCCGTGATGTCCGCGCCGTCGATCAGCGGGAAGCCGCACAACTTCGCGATCGTCGGCGCGACGTCGATCTGCCGCGCCGGCGCGTCGAGCAGCTCGCCCTGCTTCACGCCCGGCCCCGAAAAGATCAGCGGCGAGCGCGCCTGGATCACGTCCAGCGCCCCGTGCTGCCCCGCCTGCCGCCCGAACGCGTACGCCTTCGGGTTCACGACCAGGTCCGGCGCGTTGGGACTGTCGAAGAGCTGCGCGATGCGCTCGTGCGCGAACGGGTAGGTATTCTGCTCCGGCTCGACGTACGCCGTGTTCGGATCGACGCCCGCAAAGCCCGACGCCTTCGACGCCGCCAGCTCCTCGGCAATCGTCGAGAGCGCGGTGCGGTCCTGGTGCGCTAGCGGGTCGTCCCCGATCTGCTCGATGACGTGGTACTCGTAGCCGTGGCCGTTCGTCGCGTAGAAGCGCTGGAAACGGATCATCCCGCGCTTGGCCCACACCTCGTAGGCGCCGTCGCGATACGTGATCACCATGTCCGTCTGCGGCCCCGCCGTCGCGTCCGTGAGGATCGCGTGGATCGCTCGGTCCCCCGATTCGTACTGGTGCTCGTCGAGCCCCTGCCCGCGCAGCCGCTCCGGTCCGACGGGCGTGCCGGTGTGTCGTGGTCGGTGTACGATGGTCATGGCGCCTCCGTTAGTCTCGCCATCATCGGCCACCTCTGGCCGACATGCAACGGTGTGGTGTTAACGCTCGGATTCGCGCGGGCGCCGGCCGACGGCCTTACGTTTTCCCGCGATCCGCCGGTACGCTGCACCCACAGCCGGTGCTCGATGACGTCGATGGGAGGTGCGCGTGAGCGCTGCGGATGACATGAACCAGCGCGTGAAGGGCCTGTTCCCCGAAGTCCTCCGCATGCGCTTCGTCGAGGCCTCGCCCGAGCGCGTCGTCGCCGAGCTGACCGTGCGCGATGACCTCTGCACCGTCCCCGGCATCATGCACGGCGGCGCCATCATGGCCTTCGCTGACACGCTCGGCGGTACGGCGACCGCGCTCAACCTGCCGCCCGGCGCCGGCACCTCGACGATCGAGTCCAAGACTAACTTCTTCGCCCCCGCCCGCACCGGCGAGACCGTCCGCGGCGAGTGCACGCCGCTCCATCGCGGCAAGCGCACGATGGTCTGGCAGACGCGCGTCACCGGCCCCGACGGCCGCCTGCTCGCGCTCGTCACCCAGACCCAGATGGTGCTGCAGTAGGCGCTGTAAGTCCGGCCCCGACACCCCTCGACGGCGCGAGCCTTCCCATAGAATGGCCTTGTGTCTGACGACCGCACGCTCATCATCGATACCGCACTCGTCCCCGCCTGCGCCTTTGCCATGGGCGACGCGTCCGGCCGCCCCGACGAGCGCCCCGTCCACACCGTCTACGTCTCCGCCTTTCGCATGGCGCTCCTCCCGGTGACGAACGACGAGTACGCCCGCTTCTTGGACGCCACGAAGCGCGAGCCGTCCCGCTTCTGGGATGACGCGCGCTTCAACGCGCCGGACCAGCCCGTGGTCGGCGTGAGCTGGTTCGACGCCGTGGCGTTCTGCGACTGGCTCTCCGTCTGCACCGGCGATTCTTGGCGCCTGCCGACGGAGGCCGAGCGCGAGAAGGCCGCGCGCGGCGGCCTCGACGGCGCACGCTTCCCGTGGGGAGATGACGCCGCGCCCGATGGCGGCCGCTTCGACCAGGACGCGCCGCGCCCGGCCGGTCTCTCTGTCGCGAACGGTTACGGCCTCTTCGACATGGGCTACAACGTCCATGAATGGTGCGCGGACTGGTACGACGCCGACTACTACGCCGTCTCGCCCGACGGCGACCCGCGAGGGCCGGCGATGGGGACGCGCCGCGCCTCGCGAGGCGGCGCGTGGCGCCATCAGATCAAGGTCAGCCGCTGCGCCGCCCGCAGCAGCCTCGATCCTTCGTTCCGCTACAACGACTACGGCTTCCGCGTCGTCTGTGACGCGCAGTGACACCGCCGCGGCCCGCGCTCAGTCGAACGTCAGCACCGTGCGCGCGACCTCGCCCGCCTTCATCGCGCGGAATGCCTCGTTCACGTCCTCCAGGCGGCCCTTGCGGCTGATCATCTCGTCCAGCTTCAGCCGCCCCTGTAGGTACAGCTCGATGTATCGCGGCATGTCCACGCGGAACCGGTTCGAGCCCATGATGCTGCCCTGGATCTTCTTCTCGCTCAGGAACTGGTAGCCGTCCAGCTCCACCTTCTGCCCCACCGGGATCATCCCGATCACTGTCGCGGTCCCGCCCGGTGCCAGGCAGTTGAACGCCTGCTCCGCCGTCACCTTCAGCCCGATCGCCTCGAACGAGTACTCGACGCCTCCGCCGGTGATGTCCTTGATCGCCGCTACCGGGTCGTGCGATGACGCGTCGACGATGTGCGTCGCGCCCAGCTCGCGCGCCGTCGCCAGCTTGTTCTCGACGGTGTCCACGGCGATGATCATCCGCGCCCCCGCGATCCGCGCGCCCTGCACGACGGCGAGCCCCACGCCGCCGCACCCGAACACCGCCACCGACGACCCCGCCGGGATGCGCGCCGTGTTGAACACCGCGCCCACGCCCGTCATCACGCCGCAGCCGATCAGCGCCGCCTTGTCCAGCGGCATGTCCGGCCGGATCTTCACGACCGCGTTCTCGTGCAGCAGCATCTGCTCCGCGTACGCCCCCAGGTTCAGCCCCTGGTAGATCGGCTCGCCCTTCTGCGACAGCCGCGGCGGCTCCGACGGCGCCCGCCTCGTGTCGGCGCCCTGGCACAGGCTCGGGTGCCCGCTCATGCACTGCTCGCAGTGCCCGCAGAACACCGACAGGCAGCCGATCACGTGGTCGCCCGGCTGCACGTACGTCACCTGCTCTCCCACCGCCTCCACGATCCCCGCCGGCTCGTGCCCCAGGATCGCGGGCGTCGGGTACGGGTACAGGCCGTCGACGAAGTGCAGGTCGCTATGGCACACGCCGACCGCCGCCGTCCGCACCAGCACCTCCCGCGGCCCCGGCTTGTCGATCTCAACGTCCTCGATCGTCAGCGGCTGTTTCACGGCGCGGAACACCGCAGCTTTCACGATACTCTCCTCAAACTCTGATCCCGGCCCGTTGGTTCTAGATTCTACGTTCTTGGTTCTCGCGCGCCGCTAGCCGCGCGCCGCCAGCCCGCCGATCATCTCGTCCAGCAGCACGATGAACTCGCACGTCACCTCCGTGCGCACGGCGTCGCTCACGTAGCCGCCCGTGTTGTCCCAGGCCCCGATCTCCGTCTGCTGCGCGATCAGCGCGTCGCCGACGCGCTCCGCCAGCTCGAAGTACCGGCGCTCGCCCGTTACCGCGTACGTCAGCGCCGCGCCCCACCCCACCTTGCCGACCTGCGCCGTCTCGTACATCTCGTCCAGCACGTTGAAGCCGATCTCCAGGTAGTGCTTCCCCAGCTCCGCCCACTCGCGGTCGCCTGTCGCCATTGTCAGCCGCGACAGGAACGCCGCCGCGATGCCGATGTTGAAGTACATCTGCCGCGTTCTGTCGGTGCGGATCGAGTGCAGCCGCTGCCGCTCCTCCGGGAACTCGGTCCGCAACCCCTGCCCCGGCTTGTACAGCAGGTACAGCTCTCGCTCCGGCGTCGGTTGCGTCTCCCACACTGTGCGTAGGAAGCGGCCGACGTTCTTTGCCTCCGCCAGGTGCCCTGTGAACAGGCACGCGTTGCCCGCCTGGGAGCTGCACAGCAGGTCCTGCGGCGAATCTTCTTTGTCGCGCTGCATGCGGAAGCCGCCGTCCTCCGCGTGCTGCAGCAGGAACAGGAACTCCATGCCGCGCCGCGTGATGTCGAAGCGGCCGAGCTTCTGCGCGCCGCAGATGATCCACGCGTTCGCGTACGGGTAGCTGTAGTTGTGGTCGTTGCCCCGCAGCGCGCTCGAGAAGTCGCCGTCCTCGCTCTGCACGTTGACGGCGATCCAGCTCGCCAGCCGGTTCCCTTCGGCCGGCCGGCCCGCCGCCGCCAACGCCCACAGCGCCTTGTAGTACGGCCCGAGCCCCTCGGCCTCCGGGTTGCCGATCGCCCCGTCCGCGCGCTGCTGCGTCAGCAGGTAGGCGATGCCCCGATCCCGCGCCTCGCCCAGCTTCCCGATGACCTGCGTCTCGGCGACCATCACGCACCTCCTGCCCTTCCGCATCTCTCAGCAGCGACCATCGTAGATCGCCCATCCCTGACTGTCACCCGCGCCGTGCCCGCCTTCTAACCTCCAACATCCAACTTCCAACGTCCAACAGGGGCCTAGTCACTAGCCAAACCGTAGTGTATGATCGCGCCATGGTCAGCGAAGACGTCCGCGCCCGCGTCACCTCCTACATCAAGCACCAGGCCGGCAAGGGCCCGCAGCCCGTCGCCACCATCGTCGCAGACAGCCAGCGCCGTCTGCTCGACACGCTGTCCTCCGTCGACGAGCCGCTCACCACGCGCAAGCCCGCACCCGACGAGTGGTGCCTGCGCGAGCTGCTGCGCCACGTCATCGATGCCCAGAACGGCGTCACCCGCGCCGTCGAGCGGCTCGCGAGCGGCACGGAGGTCAAGGTCGACGAGCGGCGCGCCATCGGCATGAAGAAGGAAGACGCCGGCCGGCCCTACGCCGAGATGCTTGACGAGCTCCGCGCCTCAAACCAGCGCCTGCAGAACACGATGGCCGCGCTCCCTGCGCAGCCGGACACCGCGCTCACCGCCCCGCACCCCTTCTTCGGCGAGTTGAACTGCGTCGAGTGGGCCGCCTTCCAGAAGATCCACGACGAAGACCACATCCAGCACGCCAACAAGGTCATCGCCGTCGTCAGCCATTAGGCCGCACCGAAGCGGCGGCCTCTGTTCCTTGTTGCTACAAGGGTGAAATCCTGCGCCCCGTGATAACATTTGCCCGCCATGGATCCCCTGCTGCTTCGATGACACGCGCTTCGTGCAGGCGATGGGCCAGGCCGGCATCGTCGCGCTGGAAGCCGCGCGACGCCTGTAGCTCCGCCTCAAGCGAGCCGCCTTCCGGAAGATCCACGACGAAGACCACATCCAGCACGCCAACAAGATCATCGCCGCCGTCGCGGCCGCGTAGATCGACAACGCCGCCCGCAGGCGGCAACTGTGAACGGACAACTGTGAACTGACAACTACTCCGGCAACGCCCGCGCCAGCTCCACGAACGGCAGCCCCAGCGACGCCGCCAGTGCCTCGTACGTCACGTGCCCCTCGCTCACCAGCACGCCCTTCGCCAGCGACGCATCCTCCAGCAGCGCCTCGCGCGTGCCCAGATTCGCCAGCTTGAGCACGTACGGCAGCGTCGCCGCCGTCAGCGCCGCCGTCGACGTCTGCGGCACTGCACCCGGCATGTTCGCGACGCAGTAGTGTACGACGCCCTCCTCCACGTAGATGGGGTCGTCGTGCGTCGTCACCCGCGACGTCTCACACGTCCCGCCTTGGTCGATCGACACGTCGACGATCACCGCGCCCTCGCCCATGCCGCGCACCATCGCCCGCGTCACCAGCTTCGGCGCGGACGCTCCCGGCACCAGCACCGCGCAGATCAGCACGTCGGCCCCGCGCAGCGCCTTCGCGATCGCCAGCGGGCTCGACATCAGCGTCGTCGTCCGCCCCGGCCAGAGCTGCTGCACGCGGCGCAGCTTCTCCAGCCGCGTGTCGAACACCGTCACCCGCGCGCCCAGCGCCACCGCCGTCTCGATCGCGTTCTCCGCCACGATCCCCGCCCCCAGCACGACGACGTGCGCCGGCGGCGCGCCCGGCAGCCCCGAGATCAGCTTGCCGCGCCCCGGCCCCGGCTTCCGCAGGTAGTGCGCGCCGATCTCCGTCGCCATCCGCCCCGCGATCTGGCTCATCGGGATCAGCAGCGGCAGCGACCCGTCCGGCAGTTGCACCGTCTCGTACGCGATTGCCGTCACCTTCGAGGCGATCAACACCTTCGCCAGCTCGGGCGCCGCCGCCAGGTGGAGGTAAGTGAACAGCGTCTGCTGGTCGCGGATCAGCGGGTACTCGGGGAACAGCGGCTCCTTCACTTTGACGATGAGGTCCGCCCGCTCCCACACCTCGCGCGCGTGGTCGATGACCGTCGCGCCCGCCTTGCAGTACCGATCGTCGCTCGCCAGGATCCCCGCGCCCGCCCCGCGCTCCACCAGCACGGTGTGCCCGGCGTCGACGAGCGCGTGCGCCCCCTCCGGCGTCAACCCGACGCGGAACTCCTCGTTCTTGATCTCCCGTACCGTCCCGACGATCATCGCGATCTCAGTATCGGCCGCCGCCGCTCACCCCGGCATGCCGCTCCGATCCCAGTCTAGCCATTCGCCGCCCGCCGCCATCAGGACGACCGGCACGTCGCCCGCCGCCGATCAGCCCCATGTACGGTTCGCGTGTAGGGGCACGTGGCCGCGTGCCGCATCCTCACCCACCCACCGTATTCCGCAGCACCCCTATCGCCGGGATCTCCGCCTCGACGACGTCGCCCGGCTTCAGGAACTCCGGCGGCGTCCGGCCCACGCCCACGCCCGACGGCGTCCCCGTCAGCAGGATGTCGCCCGGGTACAGCGTCATCCCCGCCGACCATTCCGCGATCAGCCTCGGGATGTTGAAGATGAGATAGCGCGTGTTTGACCGCTGCTTCTCGACGCCGTTCACCCGCAGCCTGATCTCCAGCTCGTGCGGGTCGCCGATCTCGTCCGCCGTCACGACGACCGGCCCGAGCGGACAGAAGCCGTCGAGCCCCTTCCCCTTGTACCACTGCTGGTGCCGCTGCTGCAGGTCGCGCGCCGTCACGTCGTTCGCCACGGTGTATCCGAACACGTAACCCATCGCCGACGGTTCCGCGACGTCGCGTCCCTCCCGCCCGATGATCACAGCCAGCTCGACCTCCCAGTCGATCGACGTGCTGACGTTGCCGTGCCAGGGGATCGCGTCGTCCGGGCCGATCACCGTCGACGGCGGCTTGCTGAAGAACACCGGGAACTTCGGCAGCTCGTTGCCGGTGACGGACTTCGATTCCGCGACGTGCTCGGCGTAGTTCAGTCCCACGCACACGACGTTGCGCTGCGGGCGCGGGATCGGCGCGAGCAGCCGCACCGACGATGTCGGCAACCCCTTCGACGCGTCGCCCTCGAGCCGCTCCGCGATCGTCCGCGCCGTCGCCAGCGCCTGCGCGCCCTGCCGGATGAAGCCGAGCATGTCGTCGTGTACGTCCGGCAACCCCAGCGACTTTGCCGCCGCCTCGACGTTCACGATCCGCTCGCCCAGCACGATGCCCAGGTGCGAGCCCGCGCCATCGTCCGCGCCCGCATAGGTGGCGAGCCGCATCAGTACCACGACCGTTCGATGATCAGCCCCGCGTGGTGGCTGAGGACGCGCAGCACCTGCTCGTCCCCAGCCCCGAACTGCTTGCCGCCGCGGCGGTCCGTCACGTACAGCGCGCCGCGCACCGTGCCGCCGCAGAAGATCGGCACGCCCAGCAGCTCGCGCATCGCCGGGTGCTTGGGAGGAAAGCCGAACGCCTTTGCGTCCATTGATACGTCGCGCAGGTGTACGGCGAGCCCATCGAGCCGCATCGAGCCCAGCGGCCCGTGCCCCTGCGGTGGCCCCTTCAGCGCGTTCAATTCGGCGGTTCCCATCCCGCTGACGAGGAACCCCTCGACATAATCGATCTCGCCCGTCACGGCGAGCGCCCCGTACGTCCCATGCGTCATCTCCCGCGCCACGTCCACGACGTGCTGCAGCGCGTCGAGCGGCGTCTTCGGCGGCCGCTTCCTGTTCCGCTCAGCCAGCTTCCGCAGCGCCCGGTACTCCGGGTCGCGATCGAGCAGCCCCCTCCGCGGCCCCGCCGCCTCCACCACCTGCTCGGCAAGCTGCTTCTGTACGTCGATGCTCACGGCCTCAGCGTACCGCCGTGCCGCCGCTCGCTGTAGGGGCGGGGCTCGCCCCGCCCGCACCACTTCCCGGAGGCTCGCCGTGGCGAGTGGTTGGGTTTCCTGAGGTCGACGGTCAGGCCGCGCGCGCCGTCGGCTGTCGCTCGGCCATCGCCGCCTCGTCCGGCTCCGGCCACCGCCGCACGACCGCGGCGAACGCCAGCAGCAGCGGCGCGAACATCAGCGATACGCCCGCCACGCTGAGCAACCACAACGCGGCGATCCCGCTGTACGCCGTCAGCACCGGCTCGATGCGCAGCTCTCGCCCCGCCTCGCTCATCGCACGCACGTACAGCGCCGCCGCGCCGAGCAGCAGCACCATCGTTTGCAGGTGTACGTGCGGCGAGCAGATCAGCGGCAACATCAGCGCGATCGCCCACGACTGCGCGTCCGCCGCGGGCCGCACGCGCCATGCGCGCACGGCCGGGTACATGCTCGCCGCGGCGATCGCCGACAGCGGCGGCGCCCACAGCCACGGGCTCGACGCGCCCGTCACGCTCACGATCGCGCCGCGCACGTTGATCATCATGCCCGCCATCACGGCCTGGTCGGTCGAAGCGCCCGGCAGCGATGCGATGAGCCGCGCCTGGTCGAGCAGGATCCCCGACCCCAGCGCCGCGGCCGGCGCCAGCAGCAGCGGTGCGCCGGCCGCCGCCAGCCCCCCGAGCGCGCGCCACTCCCGCTTCACCGCCAGCAACAGCACGATCGCCACGACGACCTGCGGCTTGACGAGCGCAGGCGCGAGTGCCAGACCCGCCGCCACCGGCCGGTCGCGGCGCAGCAGCGCGTAGCAGCCCGCGATGCTCGCCAGCACGAGCAGGTCGAGCTGCCCCAGCAGCAGCGTGTCGACGACCGGCGTCGATACCGCCGCGCACGCGACGAACGCCGCCCGCGGCCCGAGCGGCACGCCGCTCAGGTGCCGCCAGGCTGAGCGCCCCAGCGCCGCCGTCACAGCGATGTTGAGCGTCGTCCAGACGAAGAAGCTCGCGCCGAACGACAGCCGCGACAGCGGTGCCAGCGCGTACGCGAGGAACGCCGGCTGCGGGAACGCGAACGTCCGCACGTCGTTGCCGAACAGCGAGTGCTGCAGCGCGGCCTGCGCGCCGGTGTCGTACAGCCGCGCCGCGTCTCCCGTCCGCGCCATCGTGCCGGCGGCGTAGAACGCCACCCAGTCGCCGATCCCCTGCCCGTGCCAGACCGCGCCGAGCACGATCGCCGCTGCCACGACGTGCACCAGCAGTGCGCCGCCGGCCACTGCGGCGAGCAACGGCGTCAGGCGGCTGCGGACTCTGGCCTGCGGATTCGGCGTGGCTTCCGGCATGGCGGGGGAGTATCGACATCGAGAGGCGGTCTTGAGAACTTCTCCCGGCGCCGCCTGCCTCATTACGGACTGAAGGCGTACGCTTGCGTCATGGGGGTGACCGAAGTCCGCCACGGGTTCATCGAGGCCAATGGCATCCGCTTCCACTACGCCGAGCAGGGCGAAGGGCCGCTCGTGCTGCTGCTCCACGGCTTCCCGGAGTGCTGGTACTCCTGGCGTCTGCAGCTCCCCGCGCTCGCGGCAGCCGGCTTCCACGCCGTCGCCCCTGACCTCCGCGGCTACAACCTCAGCGATAAGCCCCGCATCGGCTACGACGTCGCCACCCTCGTTGCCGACGTCGAGGCGCTCGGCCACGCGTTCGGAGCCGAGCGTGCGCACGTCGTTGGTCACGACTGGGGCGGCATCATCGCCTGGCAGCTCGCCTCCCGCCGGCCTGAGTTCGTCCGCTCCCTGGCAGTGCTGAACGCGCCGCACCCGTCGGCGTTCGCGCAATACGCGCGCCGCAGCCCCGCCCAGTTGCTCAAGAGCAGCTACATGTTCTTCTTCCAGCTCCCCTGGCTGCCGGAATGGCTGCTGTCCCGCCGCCGTGCCGCCGCCGTCGCCGCCGGCTTCCGTCGCGCCGCTGTCCGCCACGACGCCTTCACCGACGCCGACCTGGAGGTGTACCGCGATGCCTTTCTGCGCCCGGGCGCCGCGCGCTGTATGCTCGACTACTACCGGCAGGCCGTTCGCCAGGGTCCCGGCGCCTTGCCGAAGACCCCCGTCGTGGTGCCTGCGCTCGTCCTCTGGGGCGAGGGCGACCCAGTCCTGAACCCCGCCATGAACGACCGCCTCGGCGAGTGGGTCCGCAATCTGACCTACCGCTCGATCCCGGATTGCGGGCACTGGACCCAGCAGGAACGGCCGGACGTCGTGAATCCGGAGCTGGTCGCCTGGCTCCGGGCGCACGGGGCCTATCCCTAGGGGAAACTGGCGCCCGCGTGATATCAAGCCACTGACGCGGGAAGCCGATCATTCTTCAGCGCCCGGCCCGTACTGCGGGCCCGGCCGGAGGTACGCTGTGGGCGACACCACGAACTGGGAGTTCGCCGCCGCCGTTGCCGCCGTCTCGTTCGGCCTCGGCGGTGTCTTGCTGTTCACGCTCATCGGCACCATCGGCTCCTGGCGCGTCTTCTCTGGCTCCAGCCGCGCCGCCAACGAGGCCGCGAAGGCCAGCCTTGCCGTCCAGGATCTCGCCCGCTATCTCGCCACCCGCGAGACGATGCGCTCCGTCGGTTCCGCGGGCGACGCCGACCACTTCGCCAACCTCCGCCGTCAGGCCGATGCGCTGGTCGAGCAGCAGGCGCGCTTGCAGGAAGCCGTGCGCCACCTCGTCGAAGCGGGCGTGCTCCGCAGTGAAGACGCTGGCCGCCACCTCGGCGAACTCGAGAACAGCGTCAAGCGGCTCGAAGAGCATCTCAGCCGGGTGGCGGCAGCGGTGGCCAACCTGGCGAACAAGCAAAGCTGAGGTTCGCATGCCGCGCACGAAGAAGCCCGCAAATCCGCGCGCGCCCGAGGCGGTCGCGGACCCGGCCGCCGACGTCATGGCCGCCCTCCTCCCGCTGCACTCGGCCATTACGCTCGACTGGCTTGCCGACGCGACGGCGACCGCCGCCGAGCGCACCTTCGACGCCGCGTACACCTTCGTCTACCTCGAGGACCAGGAAGGTCGCCTCGAGCGCAAGGCGCCCGCCTCCGACCTGCGCCGCCGCTCCCTCCAGCGCGCCCTCGATGCCTTCGGCCCGCGCGTGCTGAGCACGCGCCTGGACCCCGCCGACGCCCCCGCGATCGCCGAGGCGCTCGATGCCCGCGTGCCCGTCACCGCGTCCGCTCAGGTGCTCTTCCGCGGTCTCGGGGACGAAGCAACGGTCGAGGCCGCGCAGAAGCTGATCGGTGTGAACGCCCTGTCGCTCACGCCGCTGGAGTCGGCCGGGGAGCGCATCGGCGCCCTGCTGCTGATGTGCGTCAAGGCGCCCGCGACCGAACGCCTGCGGCTCTTCGCCGAGCACGTCGCCTGCGCCGCCGTCAACCTGCGCCAGGCGCAGGCCGCCCGCGAGCAAGGAGTCACCGACGTGGTGCGCTCCGTCTTCGATGCCCGCAAGCTCGAGTCCGACCTGCAGAAGGAGCTGGCGCGTGCTGACCGCTACCATCGCGTCGTCTCCATTGCGGTCGTCGAGGCGACGAACCTCCGCCTACTGCGCGAGAAGTTCGGTCGCTTCCTCACCGACCGTCTCCTCCAGCGCCTCGGCGGCGCGCTCGCGGAGGACGCCCGCGACATCGACGTCATCGGCGCCTACAGGGAGAGCGGCTACACCATGATCCTGACCGAGGCGAGCGGCGAGGGCGCCGCTTTGGCGGCTCGCCGCCTGCTGCGCACCGCGCAGGGCACGAACCTGGGCGACGAAGACGTGCCCGGCCTCGAGCTGCACCTGGTCTGTGGCTGGGCGACCTTCCCCGCCGACGGCAAGACCACCGACGCCCTCTTCCAGGCCGCCGAACGCCGCATGTACGACCCTGCCAGCCAGGTCGCCTGAACCCGCATCGTCTTCAGAAACCAGGAAGCCCTCGCATTTGCGAGGGCCTCACTGTGAACTCTGAACTGTGAACTGTCCACTCCCTACGCCACGTCCTCCAGCGCCACGATCGTCACCTCGTGCGCGCTGCCGAACAGGTTGGCCGCGTGTTCCTTCAGCGCGTCCTGCACCTCAGCCGGGCTCGCCGTGTCGATGATCCATACCTTGAGCGTCGCCCGGCGGCCATCGTAGTCCAGCAGCGCCACGTCCCGCACCGCCGGGTGCTCGCTCACCGCGTCGTCGACCGTGCGGAGGTCCAGCGGCCCCGGATTGCTCTCGAACTCGAGCCGGAACGACACGAGTCCGCCCTGGCTGTCGGCCTGCGGCGGGAACGCGGCGGCTGCCTCGGCCTGCGCTGGCGCTGCCGCCCCCACCGCCGGCTCTGGCCGCGTCTCCGTCGGCGCCCCGAACGTGTTCGATGGCCGGAGCACCGGCGTCGGCCGCGGCGTCGACGGGCTCGGCACCACGAGCGTCGGCCGCACGTACGTCGCTTCTGGCGTGACCGGACCGGTGCCGATGCGCTCGCGCCCGGCCCGGATCAGGGACTCGATCTCGTCGAACAGCGACCCGGCTGCCGCCAGCCTGGGCAGCAGGCCCTTGATTGCGGCGGTCGCCTCGCTGGCACGCTGGAGCGAAGCTTGCAGGTCGTCCAGCGCCTGACTCAGCTCGCGTTCGAGGTCAGTGGATGATTCGCTGCGCGGCATGTGATCTCCTCGTCCGGGGCCTGCTTCCATATCCAGTTATCGGCAGCCCCACGCCCCGGCGAACCGTGCACCGGGAAAATGAGGGTTCTGCGGCCGCCGTCATGCGGGAGCCCCCGCGACTCAGCTCTCTGTCGCGCGCTCCCCGCACAGCTGCCATTGACCCCCGCCGCCGGATCGTTACTCTGGTGGGCATGACCGACGCCATCGACGCCGCCAAGCAACGCGCCCGCGCCGCCGTCGACGCCGCCCGCGACGAGCTCATCCGCATCTCGCGCGAGATCCACGCGCACCCGGAGCTTGCGCTCAACGAGCACCACGCCGTCGCCCAGCTCGTCCCGTTCCTCGAGCGCGCCGGCTTCAAGGTGCAGCGCCCGGCCTACGGCATCGACACCGCCTTCCGCGGCGAGTGGGGCCACGGCCCCACCACGATCGCCATCTGCGCCGAGTACGACGCCCTGCCCGACATCGGCCACGCCTGCGGCCACAACCTCATCGCCACCGCCGGCGTCGGCGCCGCCGTCGCGCTGATCAAGGCGATCGACCCCGCCGACGCGCGCGTCGTCATCCTCGGCACGCCCGCGGAGGAACTCTACGGCGGCAAGATCATGATGGCGAACAGGGGCTGCTTCGATGACGTCGACGTCGCGATGATGGCCCACCCGATGCCCATCGACTTCGCCGACCCGCCCATGCTCGGCGTCGCCCACGTAGACGTCGAGTACCGCGGCCGCGCCGTCCACGCGTCGGTCGCGCCGGAGCAGGGCGTCAACGCGCTCGACGCCCTCGTCACCGCATACCAGTCCGTCGCCCAGCTCCGCCAGCACATCCGCCGCGACGCCCGCCTCCACGGCATCATCACCTACGGCGGCGCCGCAGCGAACATCGTCCCCGACCGCACTGCCGGCACCTTCTACGTCCGCGCCATGCAGCCGGCCTACATGAAGGAGCTGAAGGAGCGCGTGCGCCGCTGCTTCGAGGCCGGCGCCCTCGCCACCGGCTGCGAGCTGACGATGGACTGGCACGAGGACCTCGAGTACCTGCCGCTGCGCAACAACCGCCCGATGGTCGAGGCGTACCGCCGCAACGGCGAGGCGCTCGGCAAGCAGTTCGTCGACCTCAAGAACGTCTCCACCGGCAGCACCGACATGGGCAACGTCAGCCAGATCGTCCCGACCATCCACCCGACGTTCAGCGTCGGTCAGATGATCTTCAACCACACGCCGGAGTTCACCGCCGCCGCCATCACCGACGCCGCCCATGAGTCCATGCTGCTCACCGCGCAGGCCCTCGCGATGACCGGCGTCGACCTCGCCCTCGACCCCGACCTCGTCCGCCGCGCCAAAGCCGACTTCGCCGGCGCACCCTGATCTGCGACGCTGGTTCCGGTCCCGTAGGGACGGAACTTCAGTGGGAATTATACCCTTTACACACAAGGAAGGAGCCCGCTAAAGTGGAACGCATTGCGAACGCGGAAACTCAGAGGAGAATCAAGCCGGGGGCGAAGGATTGGCGGATTAAGGAGCAGATTATTGAGGATGCCGTAACAGGCCTGACGCTCCAGTTTGATGCGCTGCCCGATGGCAGCTTCCGGCTGATGATCGTTGGAGATTTCCCTCTGGGGAACCGAGACTGGATATTCAACGAACAGGGCGAGGAGGCAGGCGGCGGATCAGGCACTGCCTGCACTCCTCGCGCTGGTTGGTTAAGGACGGTCGGCTAGGGTGCCTGCTCGTTGCAGCGCGGATACTTCCCGTGAGCCTTCTTGTACTCCTCAAGAAGTTCCTTCTCACGCGATATCGGCGATTCCGTCACCTCGCGGCGGAAGTGGGAGGCGCCCTTCGTGCAGGAGCCTTCGTTGCCGCTCTGATGCGACTGCAAGCGACTGCGGATCGTGACGCCATTACCAGCGGCTCGTCCAACGTAGATGATGGTCGAGCCATCTTCGAGTTGGTAGACGCCATGTGACTCTGGGGCTGCGTCGACATTGGCCTTCGTGAATTCGTAACGTGTTCCTGAAAGCAATTCCAAAAGCTCCCTACGGCTGTAGCAGCCGCGATGAACCTTGCTTACCGGTCAGGTATGCTTGGCCCCCGAAGGGGCCGGTATCTATACGGTGGCCGACAGACACCGGTGACAGCCTCCCTTCACTTGGTGGGCTTGGGGGTCCGGCCTCGAAAACTGGCCCCCTTGCCCGCTTCCCTGCGTAACGTCGCCCCCTCAGGAGCGCGACGCCCCAATCACCGGCCGCGCCGGGAATCGGCAACAAAATACCCGTACGCCACGCGCACGGGCTTGACAAGGATCGGGCCGGATCGTATCGTGGGGGTGTTGAGATCCCACGGCGTCCTGCGCGGTGTCCTGCCGTGCGGGGCGTTTTGTTATACGGCTCGATCCTAGGTGAATCGCTCTAATTCGTCAAGTACGGATGTTCAAGGTGAAGCGAGCGGATGTTCGGGAATCGAATCTAAATGGCTAACTCAGATGTATCGAAAAAGCGTTCTACCGTGCGGCAGCACCGCGACACGTCGATCTCGCTCGCGCCCCTGTCTTTCGAGGATGCGATAGCAGCACTCGCTCGCGTCCCTACGCATAAGGGTTCTCTGGCTGCTCCGTCTCGCAAAACCAAGTCAGGCGCTTCCCGGAAACCTGCCCGACCAAAGAAGCGAACCGCTCCGCGTCGGTGATCTCGCGCCGGTTGTAGCGAAACTCAAACTCCGGCAGATACATGCCGAGGTACGCCGCGTCCACGTGGTGGAACGTGCCGTAGAACCCGCGCTTGAGGATCGACCAATAGCTCTCGATCCCCTGCGTGTGAATGTCTCCCCGCACGTACTCGGACTTGTGACGAATCACGTCATGGGGCAGCATCTTGCCGATGTGGAAGTAGGCCGGGTGCTCGTCGCTCATCAGCCGCGTGTTCTCGCGGTCAACGCCATGGAAGATCGCTCGCTCTACGGCGTCCTGTGACACGTGCGGTATCACTTGGGCCCGAACTCTCCCGCCGCGTTCCTTCATGCCGAATACCGGCGTCTTCTTGTCGTACGCAGCCTTTATCCGCGCGCTCATGTCCATCTTCGCGCTACGGTGCAAGCGGTGTCCGCGCGGCTTGCCACCGACATATGTTTCGTCGGCTTCCACAACGCCGGTGAGCAGCGGGAAACTCTTGTCCCGCATCGCCTCGCGGATGCGGTGACACATGAACCACGCCGACTTGTAGGTAATGCCGAGAGAGCGGTGGAGCTGGTGGGCGCTCATGCCCTTCTTCGAGGAGGCCATGAGGTATATCGCGGCGAACCACTTTTGCAGCGGAATCTTCGAGTCCTCGAAGATCGTGCCTACCGTCGCCGTGTAGTCCTTACGGCACGCACGGCAGCGGTAGAGGCTCTTGACGATGTTCTTGGTCTTGGAGCGCCGCTCGATCCGGTAGGGGTTCTCAGCGCCGCACTTCGGACACACCGGGCCCTCAGGCCAGCGGCCAGCCTCTAGGAACTCGCGGCACTGGTCGTCAGACCACTGTAGTACACTCAGGAAGTCAATCTTCTTCGCCATCGCTCTCACCTCGTACGCTCATTGTACGATAGCGAGGCTTGTGTGTCAAGTGTATAATTCCCACTTCAGTTCCGTCCGCATCTTCGGCTTGCTCGAGCATGTAGCTGCGGAGCTTCAGCTCCGCCCGACGATGCTGCACCGGCGACCTTGTTCGGATGCTGCGCCCGTCTCGTCACAATAGATGTAGGGGCACACGGGCCGTGTGCCCCTTCAGATCCCGCTCCACTACTGTGCTGCGTTCTTGCGTACGGATTCCGATGTGGATCTCCCCCTCTCCACAACGGTGGAGAGGGGGCCGGGGGGTGAGGTCACGACCGACCACCGACCACCGACCACCGACTACCGACCACCGACCACCGACCACCGACCACCGACCACCGACCACCGACCACCGACGACCGCCGACCGACTACCCGCCCAGCCGCTGCACCGTCGGCTCCAGCCGCAGCTCCGTGATCAGCCCCGCGATCTCCTCGTGCGTCAGCGCCCGCCCCTTGCCCGCCGCCGCGACGAGCGCCGCCTCCATCATGTTCGTCCCGAACGACCGCCCGTCCAGCACCGGCGTCGTCGTCACCAGCCAGCGCACGCCCGCCGCGCGGAACCGCTCCACGTCCTCGGCCGTCGTCGTGTTCGTGCACACGATCTTCCCGTCGAGCCGCTCCGGCATGTGGCGCTTGATGTAGTGGCAGTCGCCCGCCAGCACCGTCGCCCACGCATAGCGCGCGCCGTACTTGGGCTGCGGCCGCTCCTGCTTCTCGCCCGTCGGGTAGATCCACGAAAACGGCAGCCGACCCGCCACCGGCATGATCAGCCGCGCCGCCCACTTGAGCTGTCCCGGCGTCCGCAATGCGATCGGCAGCCCCAGCGAGAACATCAGGTCGCCGAACACGCAGTCGTACCCGTGCTCGTAGAACGACATCGCCATCCCCCAGCGGTCCGCCGCCGACGTGAACAGCACCCGCTTCGGCGCGATCTCGAACCGCGACTCCATGAACGGCACCACATTCCGCTCCAGCGTGTTCTTGATCCCCGCGCCGTCGACGTACGGCGTGCGCGTCACGCCCCGCACCAGCTTCCGCACCGAGTACAGCGGATAGTACGTCCGGTCGACCGTCACCCCCAGGTCCGTGCCGCCGATACCGAACGCGTCGACCCGCCCGTCCAGCTCCCGATACAGCCGCACGGCCTTCTCCATGTCGCCGTCCGTGCCGATCCGCTCGATCCGCACCCGCTCCCCGAGCAGTTCGATCTCCACCGCCTTGTCCCGCGTCGACGATCCCAAACTGATGCTCACCGCTCGTTTCATATCGGTCTATCCAGGATCACTTCACACGTCTGTCTTGAATCGGACACTGCGCGCTGTGACGAGATGAAGCGGGAGTGCAGAGGGCGCAGCGCCTCTGCCGGGGGTCCGGGGGTGTCCCCCGGCGCCAACCACAATAAGGTGGTGCAGGGTACGCGCCAGCGGACACTGCGCCACCAAACGCTAGACCGGCTGTTCCGCATGCTTTCGCTTCAGTTCACTGAAGCGGATTCCCTCTCCGCGTGCCGATGCTGCGAGCCCGCGCGCGATCATCGCCTGGATCTCGGGATCGGCCTCCAGCTTGGCGTTGAACGCCAGGATCTCGTCCCGCGTCATCTTCCGCTGCCGCGTCTTCGCCTGATCCTTCGATCGCGCCTTCGCCATGACGATCGCCTCCCGCTCCGAGTATCCTACTCGATTCCGATCGAGCCCCTGCGGTGCCTTGATGTTCGCTGTTTGCTGTTTGCTGTGGCGCCGCCCCCGACCTCTGACCTCCGGCCTCCCACAGCCCCCGCGCCTCAGCGCACAACCGGCGCCAGCCCCCGGATCCGCGCCACCGCCGGCGGCAGCACCCCCAGCAGATACTCCACCTCGTCCATCGTGTTCTCGTGCCCCAGCGTCAGCCGCAGGCTCCCCCGCAGGTACGCCTCCGGCACGCCCATCGCCACCAGCACGTGCGACGGCTCCAGCGACGCCGTCGTGCACGCCGACCCGCTGCTCGCCGCGATCCCCTGTAGGTCGAGCTGCAGCAGCACCGCCTCGCCCTCGACGTTCGCGAACGCGAAGCTCGCGCTGTTCGGCAGCCGCCGCGACCGGTCGCGGCTCCCCGTCACGATCGTGTCCGGAATCCGACGTGGCACCTCGTCGAGCAGCCGGTCGCGCATCGCCGCGACGTGCGCGTTCCGCGATGCCCGCTCGTCGTGCGCCAGCCGCAGCGCCGTCGCCAGCCCCACGGCCCCCGCCACGTTCTCCGTCCCCGCGCGACGGTTGCGCTCCTGCGTCCCCCCCAGCGTCTGCGCCGCGAACGGCGTCCGCCCCCGCACGAACAGAGCCCCCGCGCCCTTCGGCCCGTAGATCTTGTGCGCCGCGATCGACAGCAGGTCGACCCCCAGCGCGTCGACGTCCATCTCCAGCGCCCCCGCCGCCTGCACCGCGTCCGTATGGAGCGCGACGTGCGGGTCGTGCGCCTTCACGATGCGCGCGATCTCCGCGACCGGCTCCACCGTGCCGACCTCGTTGTTCGCGTACATCACGCTCACGAGGATCGTGCGCTCGTCGAGCGCCGCCCGCAGCGCCGCCAGGTCGACGAATCCCTCCCCGTCGACGGGCAGGTACGTGACGCGGAAGCCCTCCTTCGCGAGCGCCTCGCACTCGTGCAGCACCGCATGATGCTCGATGGCCGTCGTGATGATGTGGTCGCCCCGCCGCCGCGATGCCGTCGCCACGCCGCGCAGCGCCAGGTTGTCGGCTTCCGTGCCGCCGCTCGTGAACACGACCTCATTCGGCTTGCACCCGAGCACGCCCGCCACCGAGCGCCGAGCCCCGTCCAGCCCCTTGCGCGCCTCCCGCGCCTCCGCGTAGATGCTCGAGGGGTTCCCCCACGCGCTCGTCAGGTACGGCAGCATCGCCGCCACCACGCGCGGATCAGTGGCCGTGGTCGCCGCATGGTCAAGATAGATGCGCCGCTCCGGATTCATGCGGTTATGATATCGCCAAGTCTATGCGCACCGGATGGTGCCTTGATCGAGCGGGGGAGCGAGCGGTGGCAGACAGGGCTACCGGCAAGAAGTGGACGCGGCCGGAGGCGATGCTCGCGTATCGCCTGTATTGCGAGATCCCCTTCGGAAAGATGCACCACCGCAATGAGCGCGTCATCCAGCTCGCGCGACTGTTGGGACGAACCCCCGGTTCGGTCGCCTTGAGGCTGGTGAACTTCGCCCATCTCGACCCGGCTCTCCAAGCGAGAGGTATTCGCGGCATGTCGAACGTCAGCTCGCTGGACCGAGAGGTGGCAAATGCGTTCGCCACGAATTGGGACAGTGCGGTGGAGGCTACCGCCAAGGCTTGGGCGGCGATGGAGCCGTCTGAGCCCGCAGATGCAATTGTCGAGGGTCCGACGGAGGGCGTAGCAACGGCGAAGGTGCGGCTGACGCAGCGCTTTTTCCGAAGGGCCGTGCTAGCGGCGTACGACTTCTCGTGCTGCGCTTGCCAGATCGAGACGCGCGAGCTTCTCGTCGCGAGCCACATTATCCCTTGGTCAGTGAATTCGAAGGAGCGCACAAATCCCCGGAATGGGCTGGCCTTTTGCGCTCTTCACGACCGAGCGTTCGATGCTGGCTTGCTCACCGTTTCTCCGAGCTATGTGCTCCGCATTAGCCCCGAGTTGCGGCGGTTCCAGCAATTGTCCCTGATCCGAGTTGGCTTCTTGGATCTCGCGGGCGAGAGGATTCGGCTGCCGTCGCGTTTCGTGCCCGAGCAGCGGTTCCTGCGCTATCACAACCGCGTCGTCTTCAAGCCTTAGTCGGTCTCTCCGGACGATCGCTCGGAGTACACGCGCGCCGGGCCGCAGCACCCGAAGCAGTACCCGTTGTTGTTCGCTAAGGCCACGCAGTCCGACAGGTCACAGCCGTCATGTTCGCACTGGTCTATGCACTCCACGCGGAGATATGGGTGGACGTCGGGTAACGCGAGATGGCCCGGCGTGAACATGTGCTTCGGGAACTCTGGCGGCCGGCCCTCGCAGGTGAACCCGCAATTGCACGTGTACCGGGCCACGGGACGCTCAGCCAGTGATGTCACAGGGAATCGCTCCGCCGTGCGTGTGGCAAATGACCTGACGCGCCCATCGGCGCCCAACGGCGCAATCGGCGGACAGCCCGCTCCCCTACACCGCCACCGCCACGGCCGCATCGCCCGGCGCAGCCGACACCGCCGCGCGCACCGCCGCCACGTCCGCGCGCGTCTCCGGCCGTGTCGTCTGCTCCAGCGCGATCCGCTGGATCCCCGCCAGCACGGTCGAGTGGTCGCGGTTCCCCAGCAGCCGGCCGATCTCCGCCACGCTCTTGCGGCCGTCCTCTTTCAGCACGTACATCGCAAGGTGCCGCGCGTACGCCACGTCCCGGCTCCGGCTGCGCCCCCGCAGGTCGCCTGGCTGCGCCCCCGTGCGACGGCACACCGCCGCCACGATCTCGTCCGGCGACGGCGTCGGCGTCTCCTCGCGCTGCGGCACCGGCGCCAGCGGCGACAGCGCCCGCTCGATGATCTCCCGCGTCACCTTGCCGCCCACCAGTGGCACGTACGCCAGCACGCGGTTGAGGTAGCCCTCCAGCTCCCGCACCGTCGGACAGCAGCGCTCCGCGATCAGGTCCAGCGCCTCGTCCGGCAGCCGCAGCGCGTGCCGCAGCGACTTCGCCCGCAGGATCGCCTGCCGCGTCTCGAACGCCGGCCGCTGCAGGTCCGCCACCAGCCCCCACTGCAGCCGCGACCGCAGCGGCTCCATGATCCCCGTGAGCTGCGATGGCGCCCGGTCGCACGACACCGCGATCTGCTTCCCCGCCGCGTGCAGGTCGTTGAACGCGTGGAAGAACGCCTCTTGGAACCCCGGCCGCCCCTCGAAGAACTGTATGTCGTCGATGAGCAGCACGTCGACGTTGCGGTAGCGGTTGCGGAACTGCTCGTACCCGTTGTCGCGCGCCCGCGCGTAGTCGTTGCCGAACCGCTCCGCCGGTGCGTAGATCACCGACAGCCCCTGCGCCCACGCCGCGTGCCCGATCGCCTGCAGCAGGTGCGTCTTCCCCAGCCCGCACGGCCCGATCAGCGTCAGCGGGTTCGTCGCTCCCGGCTGCTGCACCGCCCGCCGCGCCGCTTCGAACGCCAGCGCGTTCTCCTCGCCCACCACGAACGCCTCGAACGTCAGCGCCGGGTTGAGCGCGGGCGGCGCGACGGAGCGCCGCAGGAACTGTGGCACCTCCGTCGCGCCGTCTGGCTCAGACAGGAGAACAGGCGCATCAAGCGTCGTCGGCCGCACCACCTCGAACGCCACGTCGATCGCGTGCCCCAGCACGCGCGCCAGCGTCTTCGCGATCAGAGGGCGCAGCCGCGTCGCCAGCCACTCGGTCGCGAAATCGCTCTGCGCGCCGACGACGAACCGGTCGTCGTCGTGCCGCAGCCCCACCGTGTCGCGCAGCCACGTGTCGTAATTTGCCCGCGTCACAAGCATCTCGAGCTGACCGAGCGTTGCCGTCCAGATCGCTGTGGGGGTGTTGGTGGCGACGGTCATCGCGCGTCCGATCCCGCCGCGCGGCGAAGGGCCCATGAGTTGCGTCGGCATCCTGCGGCAAGCAACACGAATCCCTCCCGGCGGTAGGCGTCAGGCGAAACGGACAACCAGCGGACGACGAGACTGAAATGCCCTGAGGTTGGAGACCCTGTTGTGCGAGCCGACCTCACGCGGCTCCTGCTCCCCTCCCCGCGTTCGGGGCGAACGACCCGCACCGTTGGCGTCGGTGGCGGGTCGCGTGAGGTGGTTGTGAGCCCTCAGGACAGGCCGAAGAATACAGTTGCCCCCGAGGGTGATCAAGGCTTTTATGACGACTTCTCCGGTGAAATTTGCCCCCCTTTTCTAAGCCTCTCCGCGCCCGGCGACCGCCGTCACCGCCGCCGCGTCGGCGCGCACTCGCGCCGCCGTCCACAGGACGCGCCCTCGCACTCGTCTCGTGCTACAGTTGCTCTCACCGATGGAGCACACCACCGCGCTGGAACGCATCACCCCGCCCCGCCCCGGCGCCCTGCACCGCTTCGTCCGCGCCGTGCAGCGCCGCCGCGTCTACCGCGACGCCTTCGAGCTGACACTCGTCGCGTTCGCCTTCCTCTTCTACTTCCTCGTGCGCGGCGCTGTCATCGATCGTCATGCGCAGGCGCTCACCAATGCCCACCGCATCATCGACTTCGAGCGCGCGTTCGGCTTCTTCTGGGAGCCGCGCTTGCAGGACGTTGTGCTCAACCGCCGGCCCTTGATCGACCTCTTCGATTTCATCTACTTCTGGCTCGACTTCCCGCTGATCGTCGCAGTCGGCCTCACCCTCTACTTCGTCCGCCGCCACCAGTACACCGTAGCCCGCGATGCGATCCTGCTCTCCGGCGCGATCGCGCTCGTCATCTACAACCTCTTCCCCGTCATGCCGCCGCGCCTGCTGCCGGGCGATGAGTTTGTCGGCACGCTCGAGAAATACCAACACCTCAGCTACCAGGCGCAGTCCGTGAAGGCATTCGTCAATCCGTACGCCGCTGTCCCCAGCCTCCACTTCGGCTGGGCGATGATCATCGGCGCCGCCATCTGGATGGCGACCCGTAACCCCGTCCTGCGCTTCTTCGGCGCCCTCCTGCCCTGGGCCCAGCTCGCCGCCATCGTCTTCACCGCCAATCACTACATCGCCGATGCGCTCGTCGGCCTCGTCGTCTGTCTGGCCGGGCTCCTCCTTGCCGCCGCCATGCAGCTTTGGGTCTACCCGGCCCTCGTCCGCGCCGTCGACCGCCGTTGGGGCCCCCTCCCCTCGGAGCCGCCTCCAGGTTCTGGGTTTTAGGTTCTCCGTGCTGAACGACAAGAAGGGCCGGCATCATGCCGGCCCCTCCGTCGCTTTCCCTCAGCTCGCGCGCCCTACTTGCAGAAGGATTCCCAGTCCACCCGGCACGAGTTCACCGAGATGAACTTCTGCACCTCGTCCTTGTTGTAGTCCTGGTAGTTGAGCACCAGCACGCGCGTCCACGAGGACATCCCGATCGTGCCCTCCACCAGGTCGGGGTCGCGCGCCAGCACCACCCGGTTGTCGTGGTTGCTGATGCGGTCGTTCACCAGGTCCGTGAGTTGCTTGACGACGTCGGCGCAGGCGCTGTCGCCGTCCTTGCAGTTGTAGCCGACGAACACGCCCGCGTGCTCCAGCAGGTGCGGGATCGCATCCCGCGGGATCACCACGTCCGGCGGGTACACGTCCGGGTCCGGCGGGATGTTGATGAGGTTGCCGCCGCCGACGTCGACGTTCCGCTGCACGTTCAGGTGCTTCCCGGACGAGGGTGGGTTGCTGCTGCGGCAGTCCGTCGGCGCCGCCGTCGCGATCGCCACGTTGCCGTGGGCGTCCGTGATCGCCGGAACGACCGAGCCGGTCGGCACGGGCGTCGGCGTCGCGTTGCCGGCGACGGGTGTGTTCGTCGGCTGCCCCTCCGGCGCGCCCGACCACGTCACCCCGCCGCAGAACGGCATCGGCGTCAATGATGGGGAGTACGTTTGCGGGAAGTGCGCCCGCCCCTGGTCGGGTACGTACGTGCCGGGAATGCTGCTGCTGCTGTCTTTCGCCGCCTTCTCCGCCGCCGACGCGCTCACGCTGCTGCCGCTCTGCAGGATCAGGTACGCGATCAGCGCCACGAGGATGATGATGCCCGCCGCGATCGCCGCCGGCAGCACCGGGAAGCGGCGCCCCCCGCTCACCTGCACCGGCGTCCGCCGCGATGGCGGAGCGCTTCCGCCCCCGCGCGCCTGCGCCTTGCGGTCCATCCTGCGCTGTTCTCGGCTCATCTCGCTGCTATCTCCCTGGCAATCGCCTCGACGGCTGCTTTCGTGCTCCCGGTCGCGTCCACCACGTAGTGCCGGCGCCTGATCGGCTCCCGCCTCCGCCGCATCCGCTCGAACTCCGCCACTCCCGCCTCCGATGCGCCCCGCGCCTCGCCCGCCGCGAGCCGCTTCCGCACGAGCGCCGCCGGCGCTGTCAGCCGCACGACGACTGCCCGCGCGCCCGACTCCTCGGCGATCCCGTACATCACCGCGCGTTCCGCCTCGACCAGGTTCGTCGCGTCGATGAGGACGCTGACGCCCCGTGCCAGCAGCCGCCGCAGCGCCGCGTGGACCGCGTCGAACACCGCGCCGCTTTCCTCGCGGTCGTAGCGCGGCCGCGCGAACAACGCCCGCCGCACCGCGTCGCTCTCGATGGCCGCGATCGGCGTTGCTGCCGTCAGCGCCCGCGCGAACGTCGTCTTCCCGACGCCCGGCGGCCCGACCAGCATCACCAGCGCCGGCGACTCGCGCGGCTTCGACAGCGGCCGCGCCATCCCGATAACCACGTCCGCCGGCGAGCGTCGCGCAACGCGCTTCCCGAGACGGTGGGCCATTATATCGGCATCCCCTTATGCAAACACGTACTTCTAACCTCTAACCTCCAACATCTAACATCCAACCTCCAACCTCCAACCTCTAGCCCCCCTCGCACCACCACGCCAGCCCCACCAGCCCCGGCCCCGTGTGTACGCCCATCACCTGCGTGAACTCCGTGACGTACGACTCCGCCAGCTCGATGCGCCCCTCCGCCGCCCGCAGCAGGTACGCGGCGTCGCCCGGCGCGTGCGCGTGGTGGACCGCCAGGTGCGTCCGCCGCCCGCCCGCCATCTGCGCCAGCAGCTCGCCCATCTGGTCCAGCGCCCGTGCCCGCGTCCGTGTACGCGCCACCAGCTTGATGTCCGACGCGCTGAACCGCACGATCGGCTTCACCTGCAGCATGCCCGCCGCCCATGCCGCCACCCGCGGCACGCGCCCGCCTCGCGCCAGGTACGAGAGCGTATCCAGCATCGCCAGCAGCGTCACCTGCGTCGTCATCGCCTCCGCGCGCGCCAGCACCGCGTCGACGTCGGCGCCCGATGCCGCCGCGCGCGCCGCCTCGATCACCACGAACCCCTGCGCCATCGCCGCGTTCCGCGAGTCCAGCAGCCGGATGTCCGCGTTCGGCGACTCCGCTTTCGCGATGTCGATCGCCTGCCGTGCCGAGTCGTACATCGCGCTGAACTGCTTCGACACCGTGATGCACAGCACCGCGTCCGCACGCCGCGCCGCCCGCCCAATCGCCTCGATGAACATCCCCGGCGAGGGCGCCGCCGTCGTCGGCTGCTCGTTCGACGTCCGCAGTAGGTCGTAGAACTCCGACGTGTCCGCCGTCAACGAGTCGACGAACGTCCGCCCCCCGAAGATCAGGTGCAGCGGCACCACCTCGATGCCGTACCGCTCCGCCACCTCCGGCGGGATGCACGCCGTGCTGTCCGTCACGATCGCCACGCTCATATCGCCGGTAGTGTACGCCAGCTTATCCCGATGGATCGGGGACGCCGGGGCCGGTCTCAGACAGTCTCTCCCCGCCGCCCGCCGCCCGTCTCCAACCTCTAACATCCAACTTCTAATCTCCAGATCAACCTCTAACCTCCAATTTGCCCCTCCCGCCCCCGCCTTGCTATGCTTCCGCTAGATATGCCGCTTGCCACCGAACGCAAAGCTGAGATTATCCGCGACCACAAGGGCCACGAGACCGACACCGGCTCCGCCGAGGTCCAGATCGCGCTCCTCACTGAGCGCATCAATGCGCTCACCGAGCATCTCAAGACCCATCGCCAGGACTTCCACACCCAGCGCGGCCTCCTCAAGCTCGTCGGCCAGCGCAGGCGGCAGCTCGCCTACCTCAACAAGACGGACGTGACGCGCTACCGCACGATCCTCGCGAAACTCGGCCTCCGCAAGTAGGGAAGCACCCGGCGGGGCCCTTTCATTTCGTCCGGGTCAGGGACACGGACGCGTCTGACGGAAGAGAAGAGAAGAAGAGTCACCCTCGAGCACGGGCGAACGGAACGGGCCACCGGTTGACGGCCTCGCCCCCTGTCCAGCACCTTCCTCGAGTTGTCGACGCAGCCGCGGAGATCGGCCGCTGCCTTTGCAGATCAACAGACTAACGACAGGTTCAAGAGAAACCTGCGACCCCACGAAGGATGGAGGATCCATACACGCATGCCTGAAGTAAAGACGTTCAAACGAGAGTTCGGCGGCAAGACGCTCAGCATCGAGACTGGGCGCGTCGCCAACCTCGCCGGCGGTGCCGTCATGGTCCGCTACGGCGACACCGTCGTCCTCTGCACCGCCACCATGGCCCGCCAGCCACGCCCCGGCATGGACTTCTTCCCCCTCACCATCGACTTCGAGGAGAAGATGTACGCCGCCGGACGCATCCCCGGCTCGTTCTTCCGTCGCGAAGGACGTCCCAGCAGCGAGGCCACCCTCAGCGCCCGCCTCACCGACCGCCCGCTCCGCCCGCTCTTTCCCAAGGGCATGCGCAACGACGTCCAGATCGTCATCACCGTCCTCGCCGTCGACAAGGAGAACGACCCCGACGTGCTCGGCACCGTCGGCGCCTCCGCCGCGCTCTCCATCTCGGAGATCCCCTTCGCCGGCCCCGTCAGCTCCGTGCGCGTCGGCTACATCGACGGCGAGTACGTCGTCAACCCGACGTTCGCGCAGCTCGACAACAGCCAGATCGACATCGTCGTCGCCGGCACCCGCAAGGCCATCATGATGGTCGAGGCCGGCGCCAACGAGGCGCCCGAAGAGATCATCCTCGGCGCCATGGAGTTCGCCCAGCAGCAGAACCAGATCCTTATCGACCTCCAGGAGGAGATGGTCGCCGCGCTGAAGCCCGTCAAGTGGGAGTTCACGCCCGCCGTCGTCCCGGAGGACCTGAAGAAGCTCGTCTTCGCCGAGCTCGAGGGCAATGTCGAGGAGTTCCTCGCCCTCGCCAAGGACGAGCGCCAGGGCGCGCTCGACGAGCACCGCGCTCGCCTCGCCGAGAAGTATGCCGCCGAGTACACCGAGAAGGCCGTCGGCGAGGCCCTCGACGCCTTCGTCAAGAAGACTGTGCGCGAGTCGATCCTCAAGCACGACCGCCGCCCCGACGGCCGCGACCACAAGACCGTCCGTCAGATCACCTGCGAGGTCGGCGTCCTGCCCCGCGTCCATGGCACGGGCCTCTTCACGCGCGGCCAGACGCAGGTGCTCAGCGTCACGACCCTTGGCGGCATCGGCGATGCGCAGCGCCTCGACACGCTCTCGCCCGTCGAGAGCAAGCGCTACATGCACCACTACAACTTCCCGCCCTACTCCGTCGGCGAGACCGGCCGCATGGGCGGTGCGGGCCGCCGCGAGATCGGCCATGGTGCCCTCGCCGAGCGCGCGCTCATGCCCGTCCTCCCCGACGTCGAGGAATTCCCGTACACCCTGCGCGTTGTCTCCGAGGTGCTCTCCAGCAACGGCAGCACGTCCATGGCCAGCGTCTGCGGCAGCACCATGTCGTTGATGGACGCGGGCGTGCCCATCGCCGCTCCCGTCGCCGGCGTCGCCATGGGCCTCATCATGGGCGAGGAC
>Ga0153916_10000234_pt1 | contig 35748 bp, 56 predicted proteins | sample Opewatmetagenome_FD_109642 | JGI IMG/M metagenome (GOLD analysis project Ga0153916, IMG submission 109642) | Freshwater wetland microbial communities from Ohio, USA - Open water 3 Core 3 Depth 4 metaG | ecosystem: Environmental > Aquatic > Freshwater > Wetlands | place: USA: Ohio, Lake Erie...
ACCATAACCTGAACTTATTTTTCCATTCATTGACATATTTGTTTGCTTATAAAAACTTGTTATTAACCATCACCGGAACCGTCATCATGACCAGCATTTATACGGAAACCGGAACCGAAACCGTCACCGTCACAGAAACCGTCACCATAACCGTAACCGTCACCGTCACCGTCATCGGAACCGGAACCGTAACCGGAACCGTAACCGGAACCGGAACCGTAACCGGAACCGTAACCGGAACCTAAACCACAACTTAGTTTTTCAATTATTGTTTCCATACTGGTACATTACCTATATTTTCTTGTGCTTCTTTAGTAACGTCTAGTATTTCGATTACTTCAAATAATTCTACTCGATCAACTTCGCAAGGAAATTTGCAATTTTCAGGTCTTTTTACACCTTCCATTGCTAATTGCGAAAGTGATGATGCACCATCCCAATACCATAATCTTCTGGCTTTTTTCATTACAACTTCTTGTCCATTTCGAGATTCAATATATCCGGCAAATACACCAGCATTGCAAGTTCTAACAATCACATATTTCATATTTTTTTCCTATAAAGTAAATTCAATATTATCAATTATATTATTTTCAATATAATTTTCTTGTTTTTTATTTCCTGACGGTAAAAATAAAATTTTTTGTGCACTAATGTATGTTATTTGAATTTCTCGTCCTTTTGAATTAGTTTCTTTTGAAGGATAAAATTCTAATTCACCCTCTATAAATATTAAATCACCTACCTTAATATATTTTGTCGTTAATTCGGACAATGCATCATATAAGTGCACATTATGCCATATTACACGATCTTTTTTATCACCTTTTGAATTAGTGTATCTTTTATTAGTAGCCATGCTTATAAATGTAGCATTTTTACTATTTTTTGTTTGAGTTGTTTTAATCTTTCCAACTCGACCTATTAGCTGTACACGATTAAACATTTATATTTTTCTCAATTGCGTATAAAAATCATTTGCTTGTGATTCTGTTAATTGTTCTAAATTGTCTACTTTATAATATTCAAACGCTTTTTTAAGGCGTTCATCAGATAAACCATTTTTAAAAATTAAAGAAGAAATTAGATCTAATTGGTAATCAGTTATCGAGTTAGATATTTTACTTTCTTCCTCTCCAATTTCAGCCATTGATTCATTGTTATTGTTTTTGATTGTTTCTTGCGAATTCTGCGAATCTTCATACTCGCTATTAATCTCAATAATATTTTCATTGTTAAGTTCTCCTGTTCGCTTCTTTAAAATGTCTTTTAAACATTCTGTCCCTGATTGCTTATTTATGACAATAACGTTTTCTGATTCTGAATCAAATGTTTTTTGATATTCTTCTTCGCCGTATGTGCCTCCTAAAAGGTCTTGAAAAGCGGCTCTAAGCGCTTGTGACTCTGCTACTTTCTTAATCATTGTAGCGGGCTTTCCATCTTTTTCATTCCATAATGATCGTCCTGTTGAGTATTCATCTTTATCTACAAATACATAAATAGGCCGTGTTGATTTATGTCGTTTTACTATACAATATGCGCCAATTAAATCACCGCGATTTTTCAAAGTGTATTCGTGAATTATTTCACCATTGATTACTTGAAATTTGTCGTTTGAATAGACGGCATCCGATTGATGATAATCATAATCACTGTGAGATTGAGCCGCTTTTCTATATCCATCGCGACCTATAAAAATTTGAGCGGGTCTACTTTTATCGTATTTAACCGACCATATCTCACGTAGAAAAGGATTTAATCCGGTTGACTGCCCTATGCCACATAAAAACTCAAATTCTAAGTCTGTCAAATTAGAAGCGAATAGTTTTCTAATTTCTTTAAGTTTTTCGTCATTTTCCCACAAACTGATTATTTTATTATCTGTTTTAACTAGTTGATTCATAATTTAAATTCCTGCTAATCTAAAAACACGTTGTCCATTTTTGTTAGCTCTCCATGTAATAATTGTTTTTCCAGATTCATCTATTATGCAATCAGCATCCTTCATAATATTCATAAGATTGAATTTATGTTGTTCTTCAATCTCTGTTAAACGCTTTATTTGTTGCTTAACATCATATAACGGCTGTATTTCTTGATTGATTTCAACATTATATTGAATCGTTTTTTCTGGATCGTTACGTGAATATTTTATTCTTAAATCATTAATCGTACATGCTTCAGGTTCTCGTCGTTCTTTTACACAATCCCAGAATTCAATGCATGCTTTAATAATTTCATTTTCAATTTCTAAGTCACGTGTATAATTATATTCTCGGTATTCATTGCCACCTATTAAAACTGCAACAATGGCTTTATTACAATTTTTAACAGCACAGTAATGGGCTGCCTGTAATAAATAAATTATTGGCAATACGTCTGTACCTTCGATTCCCCATTCATTTCTTTTAAATGCATTAGTTATTTTAATTTCTAAGATTGAGTCTAATGCAGTAATATAACCATCAATATTACCAATTATGAAATCATAGTCTTTATGAACTAAGGTATCATGTTGCGATACAGTTAAACCATGCAATCGGCAAAAATGATCACGTATCACTGGCTCCATCAAATGTCCCCAGTATTGTTCCTCTGTTTTCTTATATTCTATTTCGATTAATCCTGTTTTCTCATAATACAATTGCAATGGTGTCTTATAAGGAGATAATCCCATAATAACAGCTATATCAGAACCTCCTATACCATGTTTTCTACGTTCACGTTGTGCTTCTGTTAACATTATTTAATTCTCCAATTATCAACACAAATCTAGTTTACGCAAACCATTGAGTTGCGTCAACTATTTTGTTACATTATTTCTTGTAAATATTTTTTTTTTTATTAAACTGTGGACGGAGGTAAATATGACACTTGACGAAGCAGTAACTTTTTTTGGCTCTGCATATCGTTTAACAAAGGATTTGAACATTTCACGCAATAACGCGACGAAATGGCGAAAAAATGGATATATACCGCACGAGCAGCAATTGAAGATTGAACAACTAACGAGAGGTACATTACGTGCGGATAACTATCGATTCAGAAAAAAAACTCAACGAAACCAGCAAGAATCTGCAATGGATCATTGAAGGATTAAAACAAAATAGCGAAATAGCCATTTATTTAGCTAATTATATTGAACTACTTGTCACTGAAGTACGACGAGAATTAATTTTAATAAACAAATCAATGATTACTGAACAAAATCTGTTAGATATATTAAATCAATCTATAAAAAAGACAGATTCTTTCTTTAGAATATATATTCAACATTAGGATTTAATATTAAATGGATTTTTTTCAAAAACCATATCAAAATAAATTTATTTAAAGGATTAAAAATGACTGAATATCATGAATTAAAACGACTAATTATAGACATTATTGAAAAATCAGATCCAGATGGTGACCATCCTGCTAAAGAATTATATCTTAAAATATTAACATTAATATCAATTATATCATTATCATTGTTGCATAATGTATCAGAAAAATATAAGGATTGCATTGAAGAAATATGTATTGTTGATTTTCACGTATGTACTGAAGAAGTTCTAAATAATATTCGTATATCAATAAATAACAGAATTGCAGTTAAACAGGAAGAAAAATGAATGACATAGATAAACGCATAGAAATTATGAATTTTCTCATAGATGAATCAAAAAAATGTAACCTTGCAACAAAATTATTAACATTTCATGTTTTAGTAACAATGCATGTATTTGAATTAGTCTCAATTAAAGATAATCTAAAAGAATTTGAGTCTTCAGGCGGTGAAAGTTTTGATTTAAAACAAGTATTAATAAAAGTAATAAAGCCGATATTAAATATTGAGTGAAAATGAAAACAATGGATAATGAAACTTATGATTTGGGTAAAAAAGCAATACAATTTCTTCTTGATAATGTAAATCCAGAATTAGAAGAAGATTATTTTTCAATGCAATTGTTAATAGTTTTAATAAAAATAATAGCGCAATGTTATTTATACTTAAGAGAAGAAAAAAATTTAAATAAAATAAAAGATAATGAACATATATATGTAGACACAAAAAAAATGTTTTCAAAAATATTTTAATCAATATTAAAGGATTATAATTTTGAGGGCAAAAAATGAAAGAAAAAATTAAAAATGCACAGCAATTTATGAACAAAATCTTTGATTATATGGATCCAACTAATCCACATACTTTAGTCAATTTTATGGGGATATTATTTCATGAACTTGGAAATGATTTTATTGCAAGATTTTCTTTAGAAAAAAAGGTTGTCAGTGATGAAGAATTCCAGATTATCGTTAAAAACGTCTTAAATCGCTATACACAATGTTTAAATCAAATAACCTCATCAAGTGAATCTAATGATTTAAGCGTTGATATAGAAGAGAATTCTTCAAGTTACTCAACAGGAATGTAGCTCATTGCTATTTTTTTTATTGCACGTACATTTTATTTTTTTTAACTTTGGTTTAATATAGGACTCTTGGGTAGTTATCAGCTACCCTCAGAGTTAGGAAGCGTAATACCAGTGTTGAAGACTGATATTAGCTAGTGAATCCATTAACGCTTTAAGGGAGCGCTAACAGATGTTTGCAATTTTAAATTTATTTACATTAAAAAGAAAGAGTTTATTAAAAAATATTGCTCGGGATTGGGCTATTTTTACTAAAAAAGGATTTTATATGTTACTTTCAGAAAAGTTACTAGATTGCTACGTCCAGAACATTATAAAAAATCATCCAGAAACTTCCATCTTAGAAGTGGAAGAACGAAGTTATAAAGCCATTGAAATAATCAATAAAATTAATCTAAAAGAAGATTGTGAAGAACAATTTCTCCAGCACATTATGTTGATGACTTGATATTGCTTACCCTTTATTACTAAAAACCAACAATAACAACGGAGTTATATTAACATGTTGTACCAAAAATCCAAACAAAATACCGAAAAAAATCAACATAATTTTAGAGCTTGTATTCCATTTTATGTACTTCTTGATAAAGATTTATCCGCTAATGAAATACGATTATATGGCCTTATTGAACAAATGCAGTCCAGTACAGGGATTGTTGTTTATTCAAACCGTAAATTATCTGAGATTATTGGAGTAAGTCATGACTCTAAAATGATTATTCGAATGGCTAATACACTAAAGAAAAAAGGATATATTAAAAGAACATTAACAAAAGTAAACATTAAAAATGAAGTTAAAGAACTGTTCATTTGGAACACATGCAATCCGATCATGTCACCCCATGATATGGCGAATATTTCACCAGTACGCAAAACTGACAACAGTGTACTTGAGATGAACAACCTCGGTGTACTTGAGATGAACAACCTCAGTGTACAAGAAGTACATCTAAGTAAATCCCATAATCTTAAATCCCATAATATTAATATTATTAAAACCAAAAAACCAAAAAAGATTATTATTGGTGATGTGTCAACATCACAAAAAGAAAGCTTAAATGACACATCTAAATCCAAACCAAGATTAAAATCTCAGATACACATCCAAGAAGTAATTTCAGCCTATCACGAAATTTTACCAGACTTACCAAGAATAAGAGTCGTTGATGCCCAGCTAGAGGGCTATATCAAGCGACTATGCAACGATTGGCCAAAATACAGTGAATCGGGTAGCATTTTTACGATCGAAGCGTTTAGGAGCTATCTTGTAGCTTTGAGAGAGCATCCGGAATTGAGCTGGCTTATTAAGCCGTATATGACAAAAAATGGAAACAAAAAGAATAATTCGCTACGTACTTTAATCAGACCCTTGACGATCGCTAAAGTACGTAACGGTGAGTTTGCAGCAAGACAATAAGGAAAATTAAAATGATGGCGATTAAACAAAGTCCTGAAGTTGAACAAAGAGTATTAGGATCTCTAATCAACATTGGTGATTATACATCGATTGACGTCCAAAAGGCGATGATTTTATTAGATATATCATGTTTTTATAAACAAGAAACGCAAGAAATATTCAAATTGATAAAAAAAAGATATGATAATCATGAGTTATTTGATGTAATTAATATGCTTGATTTACTTAATAATGCACATGTAGGAGTTTTCAATTACTTTGAGCGATTAATTAAAAACGGATGGTTTACTAAAAATACACTTGACTCTGATATCGATACCCTGATCAAATATGCGACTTTACGGAAACAGTTGAGAATTATGCGTAAAACATTGATAGACGTATCTGCTGAAACTATCCCATCACAAGCATCAACCATGCTAGACAATAGCCTTACGGAAATGAATACAATCAAATATCCAAAAATACAAGATGGTGAAAGCTACGAATATCTGGCAAATCAGTTTTTATCAGGTGAGATGGAACTTGATGAGAAAATCCCAACAAATCTTAAATGTATTGATGAGCCATTGGGCGGTGGAATTCAAAACAAGGGATTAGTTGTTATCGCTGGAGGGGCAGGATTAGGTAAGACTAATTTTGCAATTTACTTAATGCATCAATTATCAAAATCAAGGCTTGATAAACAAGCCGTTTTTTTTAGTTTAGAAATGCCGAACCATGCAATTTGGAAAAGACATATCGGAATTATTGGAAAAAAACGATTTGAATCGTTGACTGAGCATGAGCGCACCTTAGCTATCTCAGAATCGCTTGGCATGAGTACTACAATCTACGATAGTGCTAGACCTGATATAACGTTTATCGAAACCACGGCGCGTTTAAAAGCCATGCAAAAGCCGCTTTCAGTAATCGTTGTTGACTATCTAGGACTTGTCCAAAACTCTGAGAAATTTGAACGATATGATTTAAAACAAGCAGATATAGCGCAACGATTGGCGGCTTTAGCTATAGAGCTTAATTGTGTCGTAATTGCTTTATCGCAAGTCAATCGTAAGCCCTCAGAACGCGCTAAAGACGATAGATGCCCTTATCCATCCGACGCAGCAGATTCAAGCGGTAGTCATCGTTCCAGTACACTATGGCTAGGAATTGATAGGCCGGAGACATATCAGGATTGTCCTAGTCATGACAACCAATTTGTTATCAAATGCCGTAAAAACAGATACGGCAGCAATTTTGATGCAATTTTGGCTTTTAACAACGGTACTTTCTGCGAGTATGATTTTACAAGCGCCTTTTATACGCAAAAAACTTATAGACCTTCGCACGATATTTTTGTATAATATTAATACATCAATTAGCATGGATGCTAATCATGAAACAACGCCGACAACTAAAATACATTAAACAAAAATATGAAAAACACTGGCTATTTACAAGTTTCATAGACTTTGCAAAATCGCAAAATGTTAATTTACTTGATGAAGATTTATTACACATCAGCACTTATTTATTTAATATGCCACAAAACCTCCGTAAATCAGCTATGCGACGTTATATTGATGAATGGCTATTAGGTATGCAGGAACACTCGAAAACACCGTCATCGCAGAATTCAGGGCGAAGAAAAGCGAATTTATGGCTAATTGAGTATGATTATGAAACGAATAAAATGCTTTAACGAATTAATATCCAATAAATTCGTTCGATTATATCTTGCGTTTTTTATTGGCATCTTAATTCTTATACAAATTTTCTTACTGCATCATTTCTTGGACAAGGCATTTGACAAAGGTAATATCATCCAGTTGGAATGGTTATTTTTAGGGCTTTTTGGCGGGATAATGGCACAACTTATTTTTTTAGTAAGATTGGTTTTTCGATGGTTTTATGACTAATGCTTTTTATTTTTCAGAGTGTGTGTTATAAAGTCACTGCCCAATTAACAGGGCAGTGAAATACTAGATTGTTAATCTTCGGCACATTCATCGTCAATGTTGTGTGTGTCGTCGTACTCTGTATCATCATATTCTACGTTATAATGTCTATAGTAACTAGAACATATCTCCCATTCGTAACCTTCATCACCATGAAGATTATCATATCTAGAAATCATAATTTCTCCTTAAGTAAAATTGAATTTCTTGTTTTAAGCTATTTAAACCCATTAATAGATCGTCTAATTCGTGAACTGTATAATGATTTTTTACTTCTCTTTTAACTCCGTTTTCATCTGAGTATCTTATTGTTAATTCGTGAATGTCTTGTTCATTATCCCCGACGAATTCTATTTGGGATGAAAAGTCGTATTGGAGCTCGCTGTAGTTAAATTGTTTGTTCATTTAGTCCTCATTTGTTATGGAGTCCTTTCCATTCATTAATTTTATGTTAGTTGTTTTATTTAAAGCGGTTTTTACACCGCTTTTCTTAATTTTCCATTTTTAAATTCAAACTCTATCATTGAGCCATCTGAAAATCCGTAAAACTCCCATCTCATTGCTCCGCCAAAAGCAGCGCTATCATTTTCTTTCCACACTTTAGCTTCGGCCAACATTTGATTTAGATTGTTTTTGTAATCTCGTTTAATTTGTTTCGCTGTTGTCATTTTATTTCCTCATTTGTTTGCTTGATGTGTGTATAGTAACGCAATAGGTCACGTGACGCAAGTGTTATTTTTAAAATTAATGAAAATATTTTATTCACAATGTTATCCACGGTTTTTGTTGATAACTATTGCGCAATATTAGTCCTTTATATATAATTAGCCCATATTCAAGGAGTTGATATGCGTTGTGTGGTTTGCCAAGGAAGACGAAAGGTTGATAGCATGGGTGGTATGCTTAAAGATTGTCCTGCTTGCGATGGCACGGGATTAATTGATGTCAAAATACCAAATGAAACTAAAGAAAATGAAGATTTATTTCCCAATATAAAAGAACATAAAAAAGAGAAAAAAAGAGACTGAAATGCCTGCGGGAAGACCCACTAAATATAAGCCTGAATATTGTGAGATTGTCATTGAAGAAATGAAGATTGGCGCATCTATTGAAGAACTTTGTCTTGTTGTTGACGCTTGCACAGACACTATAAATGAGTGGAGAAAAGTGCATCCAGAATTTTCCGCAGCCATAAAAAAAGGCCAGAGCTATTCTGAAGCTTGGTGGAGACGTACTGGACGCACCCAACTTGAGAATGATAAGTTTAATTATACCGGCTGGTATATGAACATGAAAAATCGCTTTGGATGGGCAGATAAAAAAGAAACGCGTTCTGTTGTATACATGAGACAAGAAGACGCTCTTAAAGAGCTTGAAGAATGAAGTGGTATTCTGTTGATGAGTATGATCCGATTGTAGGCGCTTTATATTTAGTTGCTTGTAATGATAAGCGAGTGTTCGTTGCTAGCTATGAGTGGTGTGATAAATTTTATTGGGTTCGTTATCTTGATGATTTTGAATTTTGTGACGTTACTCATTTTGCGCTTATAGATCCAATTCCACTAGCTAAAGAAGTTGCATCATGACATTATGGACGAGCGTGAAAAACAAATTCGAAAGAATCTCAAAGAAAATTTCCCGCTTTACGCCGAGCGATGTCTCAAGATACGAACAAAAGACGGCAAAATAGAGCAATTTAGGCTTAACAAAGCTCAAAAATTTATTCATGCTCAAATCGAAGAGCAAAGAAAGCGAACAGGGAAAGTGCGCGCCGTCATACTTAAAGGACGGCAGCAAGGATGCTCTACATATGTAGGCGCACGCTTTTATCACAAAACTACACATCATCGCGGTTATCAGACTTTCATCCTTACTCATGCTTTAGATGCTACTCAAAATCTGTATTCAATGGTCAAAAGATATCATGAGTATTGCCATGAAGCTGTTAGGCCTTCCGCTTCAACAAGCAATTCTAAGGAATTAATTTTTGGCGGCCTTGATAGCGGTTATAAAGTAGGTACAGCAGAGAACAAGGCGGTCGGACGCTCATCAACAATCCAGCTATTTCACGGTTCTGAGGTCGCATTTTGGAGCAATGCTGAGGAACATGCAAAAGGAATCATGCAAGCAGTTCCTGACTCATTAGAAACTGAGATAATACTCGAATCAACTGCCAATGGGATTGGTAATTACTTTCATCAAATCTATCAGATAGCTGATACTGGCCTATCTGATTTTATAGCTATCTTCGTTCCGTGGTACTGGCAAGAGGAATACAAACGTGATGTACCAGAAAACTTCAAGCCAACTGAAGAAGAAGAAAATCTCAAGGCACTTTATTATCTAAATGACGAACAAATATCATGGAGAAGACAGAAGATAATTGACCTATCTGTCGGCGGTATCAATGGCTTAAAGGCTTTTAAACAAGAATACCCAAATAACTCCACAGAAGCATTTCAAGAGTCTGGAGAAAACTGCTTCATAGATCCTGAAATAGTCATAAAAGCACGCAAGTCAACAGCAGAAGCATACGGACCTCTAATAATAGGCGTTGATCCAGCCCGTTACGGTGATGACTCCACGGCAATTATACGTCGCAATGGACGTGTTGCTCATGGATTAGAAATGTACAATAAAAAATCAACGATGGAAATAGTTGGCATATGTCATCAAATTATTGAGGATGAAAAACCAGAGAAAATGTTTATCGATATAGGCGGAATAGGAGCTGGAATATACGATAGATTAATAGAGCTTGGTCATAAAGAAATTGTCAAGGCAATCAATTTCGGCTCAACTCCACTTAATCAGAAACGATTTTACAATAAACGCGCAGAAATGTGGGGATTATTAAAAGACTGGATTCACGAAGAACCATGTCATGTTCCTGATTTAGATTCTATACATTCTGACTTATGCGGCATTCGTTATACATTTGATTCAAATTCAAGATTAGTACTAGAAAAAAAAGAAGACATGCGAAAACGAGGAATACGATCTCCCGACGCCGCTGACGCTCTTGCTTTGACTTTTGCAATGCCCGTATCCTCATTAACAAATGCTGTACAAAATGATTCAATTGCCACTAAAATAATGCAGAAGGAGCGCCGTTTAAGGCTACTGACAAGGACTGTCTAGTGAAAACAAAGCTTTCTGACGATTTGGAACGTGTCAAGAAAAATATACGACAATCACATGATTATTTTAAAGATAATTTTAAACGTTATCACGAGTATCGTAATTACGTCTATAAATCATCACTCTCTGAAAATCAAAAGGCGATGCTGCGAGAGCTTCATAGGCCCATACTAGAACTTAATCTATTGCCAGCGCATATAGCATCCTTGCTTGGTGAATTTGCTAAACAAGAACCGGGAATAGAAGTCACCCCAGCAGAAGGCGTTCCAGTCAAATATGATGTTCTTGAGGTAGTAGAAGGACATTTGCGACATATCATTCATCAAGCCAACAAAGACTCATTTTCATACGAAATGTACAAAACCATGATATCTGGCGGATTCTCGGTTGCAAAAGTCTATACAGAATTTGATAGTCCAATGTCATTTGAGCAGTCCATTTATTGGCGACGTGTCTTTGACCCAACTATGACCATATTTGACCCTATGGCACGCGCTAGTCACAAAGGCGATGGTAATTACTGTGGCGAAGTGTTTCCAATGTATGAAGATGATTTTGTCAGAGAATTTGATATTAAAGACTTGCCTCACATTAGCTACATGCGCGACATAGAAGGCTTTACATGGTCATACAAAAACCAACAGAACGATAAGATTATCCTCTTATGCGACTACTACGAGAAAAAGAAAAAACGAACGCAAATAGTAAAACTCGCAAACGGCAAAGTCATGCGAAAACGAGAATATGAAAAGCTGGAAAGTTACTGGAATCAATCTTTCTTTGAGCAAATGCCAAAAGTTGTTGGAAAACCTAGATGGACAGAGCTTGATTACGTTTGCAGGTATCAAGTCATTGAAAATAAAATCATCGATTATGAGGAAACCGATTACATCTACCTTCCTTATGTTTTCTTTGCAGGTGAATCAGTTCAACTTACACAAGGAACTGGCAATACAGCCTATGATTTTTGTATACCATACGCTTACCATGCGAAAGGGACACAAGACCTAAAGAACTTTTCTGGTATTGCTTTAGGAAATTATTTGCAGAACCAAATACAACATAAATACATCATCAAAAAAGAAGCTATACCTCAAGAAGAAGATTATTTGCAGGCTTTAAATGACATTCAACGAGCTAATACGCTTGTTGTTAATGCTTACAGCGAGAATAATCCAGACAAACCAATTCCAGAACCAATACGCGAAGTTGTCAATGTTCAAGCACCTCCGCAACTTATGGAAACGTTTAATGCTTGTGATATCACAATGCACAATATCCTGGCAGGGTTTAGCAGCAATCAAGCCAAGAACTACAATTATATCTCTGGCAAAGCCATTATCGAATCAGCAAGCCAGGGCAATGCTAGTGCCATGCCTTATATTGTTGGTTATCTAGCAGGCCTTACCCAAATGGCTAATATTACGGTTGATTTGATGCCTAAATACTTAACGGGAAAGCGTACAATACCTGTCGTTAATAAAAAAGGTGACAAGACTTACCAAGACATTAATAACGTTGGAGTCCCATATCTCGACTACGAAGAGCGCGCTATTAAAGTCAACATCGATGCCGGCGTAAACTTTCAAGTCCAGAAAAACCAAGCGTTGCAACAAATTATTGCGCTCATGCAAGCAAGCACAGAATTTAATCAGTTCATGAACTCTCCACATGGATTACCAATTCTTGTCAAAAACCTGACAATCTACTCAGCTGATGAACTTGAGGAGGCAGTGCCTTTATGGATTTCTCAACAAGAACAACAAAAACAACAGGCTATGCAAGCTCAACAACAAGCAATGATGCAAAATCCACAAATGATTCGAGCGCAAGTGGAAATGCAAAAAGTACAACAAGAAGCGCAACAATCGCAATTTGAAAATCAAATAGAAATCGCTAAGTTAGCTATTGAAAAAGAACAGGCCGACGCCAATCTATTAATTGCCGAGTCAAAAGTAACTGGTGAACAAATTGATTCAGCAGTGCGTTTAGAAGAGGCGCAAACATCACAATTAACGCATGCCTTAGATGCCGCTGCAAAGTTTGCAGAAATACAAAGCCGCAAGGAAGGGGATTAAACAATGAATAAATATCGATTAACAATTTCACACATTGAAAATGAAGGCAATTGCGCTAAGTTAGAACGTGATGGCTTCACGCGTGAGAAGATTATGAAAACTATGTACAAGGAAACCGATGGCGCTTCAACGCAAGAACGCAGAGCAATGATTAAAAATCTATACAAACGTGAACCTAAAAAGCCAGTCTTTTCCAGGTGGATATAATGAGCATTAAATTTAGTCGTATATTGGAGCCTGGCTTTACAGTAGGATTATCTAGCAAGAATCCAGATGTAACGAATACCGTATTTATTAGCAAACGTGAAATTGAAAAGCTCGAAGACCCAGAGAAATCCCTGGAAACAGTCTACAAGCGCTTAGAACATTTGATGCTAGAATATATTTATAAGCGCCTGCCGACTAAAAAGCTTAAAAGAAAATGCAGTTCAATGAAGAAGCTTTTAGAACAAGACAAGGAATAGTCATGGCTGAAAAATGGATACAAAAAGCGTTGCCTCCATCATCAAGAGGCAAGTTGCATAAAGAACTAGGTATAAAGAAAGGTGAAAAAATACCCGCTAAAAAACTTGCTAAGGCAGCTTCAAAGGGCGGTAAGATAGGAAGGCAAGCGCGCCTGGCAGAGACGCTTAAAAAACTTTCTAGACATCATGGGGCAAGAAAAACGTAATATTGAGGCAATAATGATAATACAGCTTAATCCACCATTGCCCATGGAAACAAATAAAGGTAGTGGCGTTGCACATTTTTTAATTGATTACTCTTGCGAGCACGATCTATTTTGGGTAGTGTTTCTTGATGAGAATGGCGAATGCTGGACGATTAACAATAAAGATGTTAGAGCTTGTAAGAATATTACTCTAGGTAGAATAATAGAAAAGCGAGTTAATGCAGATGAGAATCAAAATAAATAAAGATAAAGAAACTATTAAAAATACTAAAGAAATGGAAGTGCCAGAAATTAGCGGATTCAAATTTAGTGAAAAACATATTTCATGTATTGGTTGCTCTGAATTTTTTTATTCTACCGACCAATTAGAAAAATATTGCTCATTATGTAAAGAAAAAAGTTAAATGTAAAAATATTTATATATGTTTCTAACTTAGGAATAAAAATGACGCTAAAGAAAGGGAAGAGCAAGAAAGTAATCTCTGCAAACATATCCGAGATGGTTAATGCGGGGCATCCACAAAAACAAGCAGTAGCTGCGAGCTTAAGTCAAGCACGAAAGTCTGGCGCTAAAATACCCAAAAAGAAAGGCGCAAAATGAATAATATTATTGTATGGTATGAAACAGGTTTAGTTGAATCTTATAGAAAATTAGTGTTTAAAGATTTAGACACGCATGCTTTTCTTGAGATAAATTTAAGCTCACTAGCTAACGGTCATTATCCAAGTGCGTATCTTGATGATAAGACCATTGAAACACTTATTTATTTTTTGAAAAAAGAAGAAAAACCTAGACTTTGTAGATTAATATCAAAAATAGGCCAATGGATGGGATTCGTTGATAATAATAAAGGAGTCAATAAATGAAAGCAAAAGCATCAAAAGCCAAAATGAATAAAAAAGGGAAGATGAAACACTCGGATGAAAAAGAAGACAGAGCCATGATAAAAAAAATGGTTAAGAAAGGTTGTGTTAAATAGAATCAATCGATAAAATGTTAGTCAAAGCTATAATTACGTCGCCAAACGATAACCTGGTCGCCTCTTTACTGCGTATGTAAAGTATTACGGTGACGCCGAGCTACAGTCAGGGAAGGATTACATGACAGAGATAACGGAAATCGAAGCGCAAGATTTGGGTAGCCCTGAATCAAAAGCGGATGAAGTTAACGTTGCCTCGGACGACGCACAAAAGCCTGTTTTTAACCAAAGACAGATGCAGGATGCTATTACGAGGGAACGTAAAAAAGCTTTTGAAAAAGGACGCAATGAGGCACTTATGGAATTACAAGACCAGCAACAAATGCAACAACCAGTGCAACAATCACAACCGATGCAACAGCCGCAAATATCACGGGATGACATCGAACAACTGATTGCTCAAAAAACCCCAGAAATCTTAGCGCAACAAGTCGCACAAGTTAGAAATCAACAAGTGATTGATAGCTTTGTGAGCAAAATGCAAGCGGCAGAACAAAAGCATCCAGGCCTTGAACAAAAACTTAATAATTTAGACTATAGAGACCCTGGAATCCTCAATTTAATTCAAATGGCAAATAATCTTGAGGGTACCGGTGAGATAATGAAGGAACTTGTTGATAATCCCATGAAAATGGGTTCAATGCTCAATCTTTTTAATTCTCAGCCATGGGCTGCACAGCAGGCTATGACGTCACTCGCTAATTCTATTAAGCAAAATCAAGATGCGGAAGCCGAAGAAACGCAAGCACGAAATCCGTTAGGTCAGGTAAAGCCGTCCACTAAAGCAGGAGTTAGTAGTGGCGAACTATCCGTGAAGGATTTACGACGTATGCTAGGTAATCGCAGATAATAAACGGATAACACCGCCACTACGCTCCCAGAAAATGGATTTTTTGGAGCTTAGAGATGACGACAACACCGCTTAATACTTTGCAGAACGTGCAACTCTATATCAAAGCAGAGCTTGCATGGCTGTCAAACTCCTATTGGGGTATTGAACATGCCAATAAATCATTGGAAGAGTTCAATAACATAAAAGGAAATTTAGGTGACACAATCACTTTTGATACCACACCGCGTTTTATTACTTATGATGGCTTGGTTATAACACAACAACCATCCGTTCAACGTTTGCAATCTCTGATTTGCTCGCAAGCCTTTAATACGTCAGCAGGTTATACTGATGAGCAATTTATATTTAACGTTGAAACCTACATGGATAGATTCGGTTATTCAGCTGCCGAGGAAATTGGCTCTAAAATCGAACAAGACATTTTACTGAATATTGTTTCAGGAGTTATTGGAAACAATCCAAAGTTATCCGGATTTCAACAAGCACAAGTTAATAGCGGACCATACCGTTTTTTTGGTGATGGCGTAAACCCAATTAACTCTTACACACAACTAGCGCAAGCCTGGGCAAATTTCACGGCTTATGGCGCTTCACGTCATGAAAAACGTGGTGTTATACCTATTGATTTAGTGCCACCAATTGTAGGTTCTGGGCTAAATCAGTTTGCAGTCAAGCGTAACGATGAAATTGCGACATCTTGGGAGTTAGGACGATTTACTGGATTAGATGTCGAATGGGCTTCTAGTAACCTTTTACCGGTTCATGTATCTGGGACCATTGGGGATACTGCGGCTCCTAATAACATTTTGACAGTAATTTCAGTAAACGGAACATTAGGTGATAACGTTACTGAAATCGTATGCTCAGAACCAACAAGCGGAACCGATCCAAATGCCATTAAAGCAGGTGATCTATTTCAATTTAATGATACTGCTGGATTTGCTAAATTAAGATTCTTAACATTCATTGGTCATTCCGTAACACGCTTACCTGTACAATTTAGAGCTATCGAAGATGCCGCTTCTTCTGCTGGGCAAATAACAATAAAAATTCAAACCATTAATGGCGTGGGATTAGTTTGGGCTCAAAACCAAAACCAAAACGTTAACAATACCATTGTGGCTGGCATGACATTTACGCCTCTGCCATCACATCAAGCGGGTTGGATGGACTCAGGTAACCAATTTTACTTGGCCATGCCTAAATTACCTAATGAGTCTCCTTTTGAAACCGTCTATTTTAAAGATCCTGATTCTGGAGCGTCATTAAGGCATTACTGGGGAGCGCAATTTGGTATGGACAATAGAGCCTATGTACGAGATTGCATCTTTGGGTCAACGCTTGTGGCTGAAAACTCAATGCGTATGATATTTCCGCTCTAATTATTAAAGGATTATAATAATGACTCAAACATCACGTGCTTTTCCGTATAGCAGTTTTATTCCTGCTTATGCGAATGGGTTGCAATTGTCTAACAATTCAACGACACCTAATACAAAACTTGACGTTAGTTCTGGAAGCATTCTTGACTCAACTGGAACGTTTCAATTGGCTCTAGCTTCAAGTGTTACCATTGATGCAACTGTTAATGGTATTAATGGACTAGACACAGGCTCATTGGCTGCAAGTACAGTTTATGCCGTTTATCTCGTTGCCGATGTGGTTAATAGCAATAATATGGGCGCAATGATTTCAACTTCATACACGGCTCCTTTAATGCCTTTTGGTTATAATTCGTTTGCATTAATTGGTTATGTTGCTACTGATGGTGCTGTTCATTTCCTTAAAGGCTATTGGACAGCAGGTGATAGCCCATTCCGATTATTTATGTATGATGCGCCTCAAGCAACAGCAGTTACAGCGGGTAATAATACGGCTTTTGCAACTGGATTGGTTGATTTATCGGCATTAGTTCCAAAAGTCGATAATATTCCTGTTTGGATGTATACCGTATTTACACCAGGTGCCGCTAGTCGTACTTTAGAGATGCAACCTGCTGGTGGCACAGGCTCTCCAATCAAAATCACTGGCCAGGTTACTAGCGTTATCGTCACTAGCAATTCGTATATGTATGCTAAATTATCAAGTAGCTTACCTAAAATTGCTTATCAAGTTTCAAATGCTGGGGATGCTGTGGCGATTGATGTAGCTGGATATAATTTTATTCTATAAAGCAAGGATGGTATAACATGGCTTATACCGCGCTCCAATTGATAACGCGCGCATACAATCTCTCGCAGATTGTATCGCCGCAGTTACAAACCGTTACCAATACACAAACCGCAGAAGGCCTTTACCTTCTCAATGCGCTTCTGGATGTTAAAGGAAGTGATTTAAGACTGATTCCATATTTTAGACGCGCCACATTTAATTGCGTTCAAGGGCAAGAGGATTATTTTGTATCTAACCTATTATATATTGACGCCTTAACATTCAATATTGGCCCAGTACGTTATCCATTGCGCGAAATGACGCGTAAAGAATATTTTGCTACTGCTCGCGTGGATAATATTCAGTCATTACCGTTTTGTTATCGGATTGAACGTGAATTAGGTGGGTTAAGAATATTTCTCTATTTTTTACCAGCTGATACGTATGTCATGAACTTATCAGGGAAATACGGGTTAACGGATGTTACGTTAACGACGGATTTATCGACAACTTATGACCTTTATTATATTGAGTATTTGCGTTATGCGTTAGCGGAATATCTCTGCTCTGAGTACGGCGCAAACTTCCCGGCCATGGCCACGCAAAAGTTCAAAGAAATACGAAAAAAACTCATGGACATCAATCCTCCTGATTTATCTATTCGTTCCAGAAACTTCTTTGGTGAGCGTATTGGCATTGACTGGCAGCTTATAAATTTGTCAGATGGATGGGTACCTTTTTAACAATTAGTATAATAATAGAGCTATTTAATGCCTGAGCGTACAGCAACTCAAGAAATACAAGAAATTCCGCTTAAGATTGTCGGAGGTACGCGCTTTGGTCGTTATCCTAAAATATCTGTAGAAAATACTACCAATATGATTATCAGTGATGGCGCATTAGTTCCTTACTCAGGATGGAAAAATGTTATTTCTGTAGAATCTAGTAGTCTTGGAAGGGCATTATACGCAAGCTTTACTGGTGATTTAATGATAGCCGTTATTGGGAATGGTGTTTATCGAATAATTCAACCATTAATTCCCACATCAATGAGTATATTTCAGTCCACATTAGTTGGCTCGCTGGCAACATCCGAAGGCGATGTTTATATTGCAGAAAATACAAGCAAGCAAATCTGCATTACTGATAGCGTTAATATTTATGTTTATAATTATGATGATGGTACATTTAAATCATCCGCACCAGGAGGTGGCATTCCAACATGGACAACATTTTTCCCAAATACAAACCCAGGATATATTAGTTTTCAAAATGGACGATTAATTATTGCGCTTGAAAATACACAGCGTTGGGTGTTATCGGCATTTAATGATGCGCTGACATGGTCAGATACAGCGCCATTTGTAGGAACGCTACAAAGCAAACCTTGCACGATTAAAGCTGTAGTGCCTGTTCCAGGCGGTGGGAATAATGTATTGGTTTTTGGTACAACAGTCGCTGAATCATGGCAAGACTTAGGTTTGGCTCTTTTCCCATATCAACGTAATTCAACGTTTAATCTAGATTACGGATGTTTAAATGCTTCATCAATAGCAGAGCTTGATAATTTTGTGGTATGGCTTGGCGCTAATGAACAATCTGGACCTACAATCATGGTTACTGGAGGTAATGGAGTACAATCCATTTCAACGGACGGTATTGATTTTGTATTAGCGCAATTAACCAATCCAACCAATTGCACTGGATTTTTGTTTCGACAAGACGGGCATTTACTTTATCAATTTTCATTTCCTGATGATAATATTACATTTGCCTATGACTTCAATAATAAAGAATTTTCAACGATTACGGATGATACGTTTAATTACCATCCCGCACGTGAAGTAGTCTTTTTTAATGGTTCTTATTATTTTGTTAGCCTTAAAGATGGAAACATTTATCAATTTGATACAAAATACACCAATGCCATTTATTCAGATGATGATATTCGAGAAATCCCACGAGTACGTATTACGCCACCATTACGATTCAATACACAACGTTATTTTATCGGTAAAAGCTTGGCTTTTACGATTGAAAATGGCGAAAAGAATATAAAAACAACGACGACAATTAATGCCAATGAATTGGCTGATACCATTGCAACCGAAGTTCCAGCAACATTATTAACTGAGGATGGTTTTGAGTTAGCCGTAGAAAACAGCGAAGCATTTACTTATTCCACGCTGTCTGAAGCCGTTGATTTATCAATATCGCGCGATGGTGGGCAGACATTTGGCAATGCTTGGCGTAATGAAATGAATTTAACAGGAAACCGTAAATCACGGTTTATCTACCAGCGGCTTGGAATAGCCAATGACGCAAGTTTTCTTTTGCAGTTCTGTGGATTTGGGCGATTTGTTGTGTTTGATGGCATTGTGGAGGCATATGAATGACTGACCAATCTAAACAGCCGATTCGCATTCCCAATTTACCAATGGGAAAATTAGTCGATGAAAACGGACATCCAACGGATAATGAATTAACTTTTAGGCAGGCTTTAATTACCTCATTACAAAATTACATGGGTAACGAGGGGTTAGTGTCGCCAACTCAAAATGATGCAGATAAAACAACAATACAAGATAATGTGGATAGCCAAGGAACGTATACCTGTGAGCTTGGCACCATATTGTATGTTAAACATCCAAGCGATTATACTCAAGATAAGGTAATGATAGCGGTTCGTGATGATAATACTTATCCATCCACGCCGCCAAAATTTAAAACCATTACATTAGTTTAAAACGTTACATTGACATAAGGAATTGTCATGCCATTTGACCCGATTAGCCTAGGATTGGCTGGAGCAGGTTTAGGTGCTGGACTTTTTGGAAGAAAGCAAAAAAATCCAGCTGATGCTGCAATGCCCTATTTGAATCAAATTCCAGGCGCAACATTACCCTATTACAATCCCTATATACAAGCAGGACAAGGTGCCTTAGGCGACCTGCAATCACAAATCTCGCAATTGCTAGGTAATCCTGGTGAGTTATATAGTCAACTAGGACAAAATTATCAGCAATCACCAGGATATAAATTTGCGCTAGACCAAGCGATGCAAGCTGGCGGTAATGCCGCAGCAGCCGGTGGTATGCTTGGAACGCCAGCTAATCAACAGAATCAAATGTCGATGGCTAATAATCTAGCCTCACAGGACTTTGGCAATTACATGCAAAACATTTTGGGATTATATGGCTCAGGTTTACAAGGGCTTGGTGGATTAAATCAAATGGGTTATGGCGCGGCAACCGATTATGCGTCTGGGTTGGCTAACACGTTAGGCCAACAAGCACAATATGCTTATGGTGGTCAGGCAGGAAAAAATGCGGGCAGGTCAGCAATGGGTCAAAATATCTTTGGTGGCTTGGGTGCTCTGCTAGGTGCTTGGAATAAATAACAGGAGTTAAGAATGCCTTGGAATATTCCTGGTATACCTTTTAAATTAACCGCTGAAGACATGGGCGTGCCTGACTATATTGGCGCTATGCAAAAAGGATTTAATCTCGGCGCCTCACCAAAGATATTGGCTGAAAACTTATTGGCTCAAAAGTTAAGCAATGCAATTAATTCGACTAAAGCAAAATACGCTGAACAAGAAGCAATGCAGGGATTGGAGGCACAGAAAGCGCAGACTGCTTTAAGTCAAGGGCAATTAGGAATGATGCCGCTTGAAAGGCGCATGAAAGAAGCACAGTTAGGGTTGGTTCCTTGGAACCAACGATTATTACAATCGCAAGCCGCTCAAGCTCAAGCAAACGCTCAAAAAGCACAACAAATGGGAAATTTATATAATTTTGCAATGCGCGGGGGGTTTCAACAAGGTGGTATGCCTCAAAATCAAGGACAACAAATGCCTTCATATCAAGAAGGCCATGGGATGCCTCCTTATGCCCAGCAAATGCAAGGAGGGCAGCAGGCGCCACAAACACAAACAGGACAATATAATCCTCAAGCAGATATGGCAGCAGCGTTAATGAAAATGCCTGTATATCATCAAACAGCTGATGGACAATTAATTTCCGTTAATCCGTTATCAGGATTGACTTCAACAAAAATAGGTCCTTCTGAACGAGAAAAAGCTTTTACAAAAGAAGATGTTAAGATTGCTACAAATTATCAAAATGCCGCAATTGCAGGCCGTGATATTCAAGATACATATAATGAAGTTGGAAATATCATAGCATCACCTGAATTTGAACAAATGAGACAGCACGCAATATTAGGAAAACATGAATTAGGCTGGTATTCAAAATTTGGAACTAAAGAACAACAAGATATGGTTGGACAATTTAATACATTGACTGGGGATATTATTCGTAAATCTGCACGAGAATTTAAAGGTTCATTTAGAGTAGGAGAACAAGGATTATTAAATTCTATGAAGCCAAATAGTTCAGATACAGTAGATGTTGCAAAAGGTAAAATAAAATCATTATCTTTAATGAATCAATTGCTTACTCAACGCTCATCATTAACTAGCGATCTAATTAGACAAGGGTATAGCCCTAATCAAGCCAGTAAACTAGCAGACCAACAAATTGATGGCAATAAAATTAGAGAAGAAATTAAAAATCAATTAAATCCCAAAAAAACGATTAATTTAAAAGCGTTTACGGAACAGGATATTATTGATACCGCACAAAAACATGGAATAAGTGTTGAGGAAGTAAAAAATCAATTAAAAGCAAAAGGATTATATAATGGCTAGAGATTTATTTGCTGAGGCAGGTATAGAGCCAATAAAAAGAGATTTATTTTCTGAATCAGGAATAAATGATTCAATGCAAAAAGCACAGGAAATCCAATCCCAACATCCTTATTTATATAAACTAGCCGAGATGGTATCGCGTCATCCTGGTTTGTCTAAAGGTATAGAAGCAGCCGCTAATATAACGTATCCAATTGGATTAGGGGCTGCTCAAGGAATCGGCGATGTATCTGCATCAATTGGAAATATTGCTTTGAATCCATTAAGTCGTTTAATAGGCAAGGATATTCGATTGCCACATCCACAACTTGAGCAGAATTTAGAACCTAATATGAGAAATAAGTTATTATTTGGTTTAGGTCAGTTAGGGGCTCAAATTCCAGCGTATTTATCAGGAGAAGGTCTGATTGCAAAAGTCCTAGGTCAAACTGGAGCAAGGACTATTGGTTCAAAAGCAGCTACAGGAACATTATCAGGCCTTGGTTTAGGAGAAAACAAAGAAGGTGAAGGAAGAGTTTTATCTGGAGCTTTAGGAGGATTAACTCCAATAGGTTTAAGTGTTCTTGGGAAATCAACTCCATTAAATTCTAAAATGATTGCCAAAGATGTATTAAAAGGTATGGAATCAACTGAAAAACATTACAATCAAGAATTTAATTCGATATTTAATGAGGCAAAAAATAGAAATATTGCACATGTTGGTATTGAAATACCAAAATTTAATTATTCAATATTAAAAAAAGGTGGAAGTAAGGATTATTTACACTCTTTAAATGAATTTAAAAAAAATCCAACTTTAGAAAACGCTCATAATGCTCAATCAGATTTAGGTAAATACGCAAGTTCAATTGGAAGACCTTCAAATACATTAGAAAGAGAAGCTAAAGATGAGGCATTAAATTTGTCTGATAAACTTAGGGAATCAATGATGAATGGATTTTCTAGAAATAAAAGTTCAGATTTAGCATTAAAATATAATAATGCTCGAAAAGGTTATAAAGAAGAATACATTCCTTATTTAAATAGCAAATCCATTAAAGCATTAAAATCAGGTGATTTAAGGCCTTCTAAATTTGCTACAAAAATAGCGAATGAAGAAAAATTTATGTCAAAAATTGGACAATATAGACATCCAATGATAGGATATAGGGAAAAATTACTAAAAGTGACAAAAAGCAAGCCATTTGCAATGGGGATAGGATTTGGAGCTGGTGAGCTAGGGCTTCATGAACTTAAAAAATTTATTGGTAAATAGATAAATAAAATGTGTATCGCTTTTATCTTTATTATGATTTTGATAGCAATTATAGCTAATGTTGATTAAATCATTAATCATACAATCCCAAACTTATGCAATATTACAGGAACAATAATAGTTGTCACTATAATTCCAGTATTAAAATTTATTTTATGATCTAGTTTTTCATTACCTTTATCTATCTTATTATCTAAAAGCTCAACAGTTTTATCTATCTTTTTGTCTAAAATTTCAAAACTTTTATCTATCTTTTTGTCTAAGACATCAAAATTCCTATCTATTTTATTATTTAATTTATTAAGCTGACTTTCGATCATTGTAAATTTTTCATCATGAACACGTAATTGAACTTCATGTTCAATATATTTTTCAGTCAATTCATTATTCATAGCACACCAAATTTTTGTAAAGTAATCTGTAATACATAAATTATTACAAAAATCCCAGTCCTAATATTAATTTTACGATGTAACTTATCAACTCTCGTTTCTATTTTGTTTTCAAATCTAATAACCTTTTCATAAACTTTACGTAATTGAATCTCATGTTCAATGTATTTTTCAGTCAAGTCATCTTTCATAGCACACCAAACCTATGTAATATCACAGGTAATATAATAGATGTGATAATAATTCCTGTATTAAAATTTATTTTATGGTCTAATTTATCAAGCGTCTTTTCTAAAATTTTAAACTTTTCATCATGGACACGTAATTCTACTTCGTGCTCTATAAATTTTTCAGTCAAATCATCTTTCATAGAAGTTTAATCATTGTGTTTTTTAATTAATCATTATACAATTATAAAACGATTTAATCAATTCATTACCTATATAATCTAGCAAATGGATTTATTAAGGTATAAAATTAATCATTATTCTGTCCACATGGAACCGTGGAATGACAGATGCAACACAAACGCCTAGCCCTTTATATATTCCATTCCAAGGATTGCAGACCTATTTTGTTAATAAACTAGATGGTAGTCCACTATCTCAGGGTAAAGTTAAATTCTTTAAAGATAATAATCGTACCGTCTCAAAAGATGTTTTCCAGCAAGTTTTGCAAGCCGATGGTAGCTACCATTTTGTTGATATCGGCTCAGAAATTACTTTATCCAATGTTGGAACATTTGCAGACATTAACGGCAATGACATTCAAGTCTATGCCTTCCCATACACTGGAAATGAAGACGCTCCTGGAACTGTAGAGCTATACTTTATTGAAATTTATGCCGCTGACCCACCAATAAGTACGGGCGCATTACAATTTACCAGAGAAGCTCAACCGCCTAATGTTGTTATCGATGAAAATCCAATTGATATCTTTGAATCAACAGATAATGAATTAAGCAATCCTCAATTTGTAGAAATTAGCTTTGTTCCAGACCCAGTAACGACTGCTGCTGTATTTAACGTATCAGGAACAAATCAAGAAACTGAAATAGCACCAGGATGGACAATTGTTACTACCGGTACCGGTTCTGTTACAGTAAAACAAGTGGCAATTGTTGATAACACGATTCCATCTAATCCACCTTATGCGATAGATATAAATTCCGCAGGTATCACAGATATTTACTTAAGACAACGTTTAGAAGCTTCTCCTAGACTTCTTCTCAATGGTTTTATCTCAGGATATTTTTTAGCAGCCAATGTTGGAAGTGCAACTCAATTATTGTTTCAAATGGAATATGTTCCTTCTCAGGCAACAGCACAGACATTTTTAATTTGCCAAGGGACCAATGCGCCAAACACAAAATTAACTCCTATATCAGGAACTGTAGCAACAACACCTAATCCATTATTTTATAATCACAATCCAGCGCCAGCAGGCTATGTAGATATAGAAATTATATTCCCAGCATTAACTCACGTACAAATTAGTAGCGTGCAGATTACGGGTGTTCAAAATGAAAATTCAAGTGTAGAGTTTTTAGAGCAATCAACGAATAGACAAATTGACCATCTATTTCATTATTACAAAGATTCAATATTGCTACAGCCTAAAGAATCAATTTTAACCGGATGGGTATTTGGACTTAATCCATTTCAATTTCGTGACTTTACACCTGCAAATTTAGCTGATAATGCTTATGTTTGCGATCAAACCATAGCGGTACAACAAAATTATGTTGCATCAGCAACAGGTAATAATATTTTAATTGGCCAAGGAACTGCTGCTAATAATTATCCATTAAATGTTCAGGCTGTTACAGTTAATAATAAATTTGCAATTGTGCAATATATCGACCCTTATGATTTATACGCATTGTGGGGAAATAATTTATCGGCGATGGTAAGAGCTAAGATAACAACTAGTAATGCGTCAAATATACGATTTAAAATGCAACTGTATTATAAACCTACATTACCAAATAAAGTTGCTCAAAACGATCCTATTGCCTCATGGCTTCCAGCAGCAGGTGCAGAACCATCATTTTCAGGTGGATGGATTAAAATACAAGCGTTTAGCGATCCAGTTTATTACTTAACGTCAAGTTATCAAAATTTCATATTTAATCAATTTACGTTGCCCGCATTAGCTGGAGCTGACCAAACACTAGCAGTGGTTATCTATACGATTGATTCAATGGTATCGACTGGTACGGCTGATTCAATTCAAATTGATACAGTATCTTTAATACCTAATGATTTTGCACTCGATGCAACACCTTTGACATTTGATGAAACATTAGAGCGATGTCAGTATTACTATGAAAAAAGTTATCCGATTGGAGTATTACCAGGAACAATAACTAATGAAAATGCTAAATATATTGCCATGCCTTCATTATTTGGAACACTTAATCATCAAGCCTACCCTACTGTATTTGAAATAAACTATCAAACTATAAAAAGAGCAATTCCTAAAATTGTTAGTATATTTAATCCTGCAACAGGAGCAGGAGGACCAGTTGGAACTACTGCGCAAGTACGTGTAAGAGCATTTGCTATCAATGTTGGAGGCAGTGGCGCCACTATAGGTACTGCTGATACGCTTATAAGTAGTGGTTGGAATACCTTATCATCATCAACAAAAAGATATACTTTTGATGCTTCAACGACATTGCCATTAATTATAAATACAGCAGCAGGACTTACTGTTTCAAGGGCTTCAGCTGGAATTAATTATCATTATGCTGTTGATGCAAGAATGGGAATAGAACCACCACCTTAGGATTAGACATGTCAATAAAATTTAACATGACAAAAGATATAGGAGGCTATAATGGCTTTGGAATTATGCCGACCTATGATATTAAAGCCACAACATTAGCCAAGAATGTAGCTCAAAGCTGCACAGTTCCTGTTAATTATCCAAATTGGATAGCAATTTTTAGCTATACGCCAGGTTCTAGTGTATGGGTTGATTTTACAACAACAGCCTCAGTAGCAGGTGGTGCGTTTGCTTCTTCAACCTCGTCTTTGAATCCTAGTGCAAGGTCTGTAAAAGCTGGAGATACGATTAGCGTGATAACAAGCGATGATTTTAGCCCGCAAGTCAGTATCGAATTTCAGGTTATACAACCATATCAGAATTGAAATGGCTATTTTTAATACGCCTTTGGGGATGAATGTAAAAGACAATCCTTTGATTGTGTCCCCATTTGTAGCTGGAAATCAGTTAGGCGATGGAACTTCACCGGCTGTAACAAAAGAATTAATTACAGAAGATGGGAAGTTTATATTAACAGAGGATGGTGATTTTATCACAACGGAGTAGTGATGATATGGCACAAATTAAAATTAGTCAGTTAACTACAGGGACACCACAGGGAACTGATGAGACACCAGCTACAGACCCATTAGATACAAGTAGCGCTACTACTGGAACTACTAAAAAATATATTCGCGCCGATGAGTTTAATTTTTATATTGAAGCATTAGGATTAAGAACATTATCATCTTGCGTTGTTGGGACAACTGTAGCATTAACGGCTGTTTATGCAAATGGGGTACTAGGTGTAGGCGCTACATTAACAAACTCAGGTGTACAAGCTGCATTGTCTATTGATGGTATAGCTTTGGCTGTCAATGACAGAGTGTTAGTTAAAAATCAAGTTGCTGGATTACAAAATGGAATCTATAGAGTATCAAATATCGGTAGCGGCTCTACAAACTGGGTATTAACACGTGCTTTGGATTATGACCAAGCCGCTGAAGTCATACAATATGATGTCGTTCTAGTAAATCGTGGGACATTGAATGCAGGTGTTGCATATCAAGAAATTGCGCCAGGCCCATTTATTATGGGAACAACAGCGATTCAATTTCAAATATTTACTATGCAGTCTCTTAGTTTACCTGTAAGCCTGGCACAAGGTGGAACAAGTGCTGCCTTAACAGCTAATAACGGCGGTATTTTTTATAGTACAGCAACAGCTGGTGCAATATTATCTGGCACAGCAACTGTTAATCAAGTATTGCTATCTGGTGCAAATTCTGCTCCTGCTTGGTCTACGGCTACATATCCAGCAACAACTTTAGCAAGTAATTTATTATATTCAAATGGTGCTAATACGATAACAGGTTTAGCAACAGCAAATAGTGCTACATTGATAACTAATCCAACTGGTGTGCCAGCATGGACTGCTTCAATGACCAATGGTCAAGTTTTGATTGGTTCCACTGGTGCTACTCCAACCCTTGGTGTTCTAAATGCTGGTGCTGGTATATCGATATTAAATGGCGCTGGTTCTATCACCATATTATCAGGTGGTTTAGGTTCTTGGCTTGCTGCTCCTGCGACTCCTGTTCCAGCTGTTGTTAATACAGGATATTATGTTACTGACGCTGCACAAGTTACTTTTACTTTACCGGTTACTGCTCCTGCTGGTTCCATTGTGGCTATTGTTGGAAATGGCGCTGGTGGATGGATATTAAAACCTGGAGCAGGACAAACTGTTAAAGTTCTTGCAGCTTCTGCTGGAACGAGCATTACATCGGCTGAACAATATGATTGTATAGAAGTTATTTGTACTGTAGCGGATACAACATGGGTAGCACGTTCAATGGTAACAACTGGATTTACTATTGTATAAAAGGATTTTGAATCATGACTATATCAAATAGTATTGCAGATCAAGCTTTAACAACAACAAGTTCGCCCTCATTTACAGCGACAACTTCAGGTAATATAAATTTAGCGACTAATAATATAATTACTACAAATACAAATGGAGACCTTAATTTAATACCCAATGGAAGTGGAAATATAAAAATTGGAAATTCTACTTGGACGCCTAATGCTTTATTAAATATAGCACACGATAATAGAAATGCTCAGATCGCATATGGAACATTCGAAAATTCTGCATCTGGCCCTACAACCTATTATTTTAAAAGTAGAAGTACAACAATAGGTTCATTTTCAGCTGTTAATAATAATGACATTTTAGGACAATCAGCATTTTATGGTGATGATGGCGCAGCATTTAATGAAGCGGCAGTGATAAAAGTTAGTGCTACAGCCGGTATAGCTTCTGGTATTATTCCTGCTAAATTAGAGATTTTTACTACAAATACAGTTGGTGTTACTACTTTAGCTTTGACTATAAACTCGTCTCAAGTAGTAACATTAGCAAATGCTTTACCGGTTCAATCTGGTGGAACTGGTTTAAATTCAACAACAATTAATCAATTATTATATAGTAGTGGGGCTAATACAATTGCAGGATTGGCAACAGCTAATAATGGTTTATTAGTAACAAGTGCTGGTGGTATTCCAAGTATTGGAAATACAATTGGGGCGTCAATTTCTGTTACTGGATCAATTACTGGTACTACTGGATTTACATCAGGTATAGCAAATAGTTCAAGTGGAATTACTACTTATTTAACGGATAATGGAGCTGGAACAGCTCCAGGAAGTGTTTATAAAATTGCAAAATCTTCTACTTCCTCTACTCCTGCAATTTTTTTGCAAATAACAGTACCAGCGGGAAATTATTTTATTGGTATTGAATGTTTTATTATTAACTCACGAGCTGCTGTAGCAGGAAATATTGGTACATCATTTGTACAAAAAAAATATTTTTCTATAGCGAGAAATGGTTCTGGATCGGATGTTGTACTTGATTCATTAGCTGGGGCTGATTTTGTTTCAACAACTACAACAGCTGGCGGTGCACAAAATGCAATTAGTGGTGCAACTACTATTGTAAGAAATGGTGCGGAACCTAATACAGATCCACAAGTTGTTAATATTACTATCAATCCTCAAACAACATCAGCAAGCGCAGGATGTTATACAATTTTTTCAACTATAAATGTATTAGGAAGCGCTGTTGGATTAGTTATTGCTTAAGGATATAAATTTATGACTACTATTACAAATATGACATTAACAGGTTCCTTATCACTATCACAAACAGCAGGAATAATAGGAACAACTACTAATAATAATGCCGATGCAGGATCGATAGGAGAATTAATTAGTAGTATAATTTTAATTGGTTCAAAAGTTTCATTAGTTACAGCTACAGCTAAAAATATTACGTCAATTACATTAACGTCTGGTGACTGGGATGTATGGGGTTCAATTTGGACAGCTCCAGATGGTGGTACAATCACAACAAAAATAGAAGGAAGTATCAATAGCACAACAGATACATTGGCCACTACGCCTGCTGTTGGTACTTCTTATAGTTCACAAACTGGGTTTATAAGTGCTGCGGCTGAGGCCATTGTTTTGGGAATACCAGAAACCCGTGTTCTTGTTCCTACTTCCTCAACGACTACAATTTATTTAGTAGCATCAGTAACATTTAGTGTTTCCACTTTGTCCGGTTATGGTAATATTTATGCGCGAAGACGCAGATAATTATAATATGGAGATTAAAGATGCACAAAATTAAAACAGAACATTTAAATGCTATTTTACAATATTTAGCTTCAAGACCTTACAATGAAGTATTTCAGTTAATTCAATTGGTACAAAGTGCTCAATTGATATCAAGTGAAGATTTATCTGAACCTGTTATGATTTCCACCGAATTGACACAAGAAGGAACTAGTTCACAGTTACAATAAATTAATGGCTTATATAAGGACATAATCATGCCAATTTTAAATATTCAGCCCGTTGATTTGGGTCTAGTCGGGGTCACTCCTCGAGTTGTTTATATAAATACAAATGATACTTTAGCTCAAGTCACTGCGACTGGATATTTAAATACTATTATGCAACAAGGATTTCGTTTTAGCGAATCTGATATGTGCCTTGTTGCTACAAAGCCTACCCCTTCATCATCGATTACAGAAGTTGGTTGGCTGGAGGTATCTTTTGTAAATCCATACTGGTCTTTAGTTCCTATTAATAGTCCTGGTGAAATTGTTCTCCCAACGATAGCTAATTATTTAGCTCACTTTTCAGATGCGTTAGGAACTTTAACCTCTGCGCCTGCTAATGTAATTAATGCTGGAAATATACAAGCTGGTTTAATAACAGGTACAGCCGGAACTCTTTTAAGTTATCCTTCGTCCGCTAATAAAGGCGCATTAATACTAGCAGCCGTTGCAAATACTGGTAATACAAACGTTACAATAAGCAATGCTGCAATGGGTCAAGCCTCCGTTATTAGCATTATAGATCCAGGAAGCGCAACAGCTAATTTTATTCTATCGAAAAAAACAGGAACCCAAAATATTACTGTTGGCTCGCTGCAAGTTGACGCCGGTTCGATAACGAGTGGTTTAGCTGCTGGTGGATTTGTAGGACTATTAAAAGCTTTCCCTACAACAGGATCAAAAGGATTTATAGCTCTTCAAGCTGCTGTCAATGCTACTGGAGATTTCGGAACAACTATATCAAATTCAACAGCTCAAGCTCAAATTCAAGTAATCACAATTCCAGATGTAGGCGGTGCAACTGGTAATTTTATTTTATCTGGATCTTCATTATCACCACAACATATAACAAGTGGTGGATTACAAGTTGATGCTGGATCGATTGCATCTGGTATTAATACGGGAGGATTCGTTGGTCTTATTAGTGCTTTTCCAACTACCGCCTCAAGTGGTTGGATAGAACTTCAAGCTGCTGTCAATGCTACTGGAGATTTCGGAACAACTATATCAAATTCAACAGCTCAAGCCCAAACTCAAGTAATCACAATTCCAGACGTAGGCGGTGCAACTGGTAATTTTATTTTATCTGGATTAGTAAGTGGTGGTGTACAACATATAAATTTAGGATCATTTGCAGTTGATGGAGGTTCGATCTCTAGTGGATTAACAACAGGTGGATTTGTTGGTCTTATAAAAGCCTATCCTACAACTGCAACTAGTGGATCAATAGGATTAAGTGCTGCTGTCAATGCTACTGGAGATTTCGGAACTTTAATTAGTAACGCAATAGCACAAGCTCAAGCACAGGTTATAACAATACCTGATTCGGGTTCTGCTACAGCAAATTTCTTATTAGACACTGGCGCCGCCAACATTTTATCAATGCAAGAATTTGTTGGACTTAATAGTGTGCTTTTATATTCCGCTGGAACATGGACAATAACACGAATAGCGCAAGGAAATTATGTTGCGCGTCATACGGCTGCTGACGATACTACTATTATCGGTATTGATATTACACCGATGATTCGTATAGCTTCAGACAAAGGATTTAGACTAGACAGTTTTGATGTTATTTATTCTATTGCTACATTAGCTCTTGATGCTCATACATTAACATTAGATAGGATTGCTTATGCGAATAATGTTGCAGTAAGTAGCACTGCAATTGCTTTAACAGGATCGTTAGCTACTGCTACAAATGCAAATCCTTATGCAACCAATATTGCGATAACAACACCAGGATTTGATATTACTGCCGATAGTAAATATGTTTTAGAACTTACTGTTGATAATTCAGCAACCAGTGATTATGATTTTTACGGTATTATGTTAAAATTCTCTCAAACAATTGCTTAGTCCGTTGGGAAGTGATCATAGCCCCGAAAGGGGCTTTATTTAATTAATTGAGAATCTTATTTTTTGAATGTGACATAATTATATCCAATGAAAACTATGAGCAAGTAATCCAAGAATGCTGGAAAATCCTCCGATCATAAATCCGATCATCCATATGAAATTAGAATCGATTTGATTATCTATCTTGTCGAATTTTTCATCTATTTTATCAAATCTACTCTCAAAACGTTTCAAAGTTTCATTGATATTATCAATAGATTGTTCTAAAAGAGCTATCCTTGTCTCTTCGCCATAATGAAAATCTGATTTTTTTGAATGTGACATGTTTATATCCAATGAAAACTATGAGCCAATAAACCTAATATGCTTGAGAAGCCTCCAATCATAAACCCCATAAGATATTTGAAATTAGAATCTATTTTCTTATCTAAATCGCTGATTTTAATATCAATTTTATTATCCAAATCACTAAATTTAATATCAAATTTTTTATCTAAATCACTGATTTTAATATCAATTTTATTATCCAAATCACTGATTTTGCCATCAAATTTTTTATCTAACTCATTGAATTTACTATCAATTTTTTTATCTAAATCATTTATTTTATTTTCAAGTTGGTCAAAACGCTGATCAAATTTTATTAAAAGATTATTTATATTAATAATTGAGTTTTCTAAAATAGTGATGCGAACTTCATGATCGTAATTGAACTTATTTATTTTGTTATGCGACATTTCATACTCCTATGCGACTCATTGAATAATAAAGCCACGCCGTTGAGTAGACGGCTTTTCGGTAATGACCCTAGGCTTTATATGATTATAAAATAATCATACTGACCCATCAATAGATAAAATTGAAATAAAAATTTTTCATTTAAAATTATAAAATGTATTATGCCTATTCTTTAAATAAGGATTTATAAATGAAAAATAAAAAATTATTATTGATTGGTTTAAGTATTACATTGTCAACCGTATCACCATTCATAAATGCTAAAAAAATATTTCCTTCAGATATTTTAGGAAGAGAATTGATTATTCCAGGGGTGAAGTGGGCAGGTCACGTTGGAATTGCTACAAGGTCAATGTATGACCCAAGTGGCATGTCAAAGGTTGCTGATTTAGTCATAGAAGTTCTTAGAGAACCTGTTATAGGTCAAATTAATACTATAAATGATTTTAAAAGAAGATCTAAATATTGGGGTAGTAAATATGGAGTAGTACCAAGTCCAAATCATGGTTATAAAGCTTTAGTAGAAGCAAATCATCAACGATGGTGGGTTAGTGAATATACTGTAAATACCGATTATAGAATTGGCGAGGGAAATCCTAACACTGGAGCAATATTTGTTACAGGACGATGGCGTTGTGATACTTATGCCTGGTGGGCTTATTTTAGCCAAGGAATAGATACAATGCCTAGTCGAATATGGCTTCCAAGAACTTTATTTAATTTTTTTCCTTATTTTAATGATGAAAGATTTAATACACAATTATCCATACAATCATCAGAAATTTTAGAAAATCAATCTTTAGACAATGTAACTTCTGAAGATCTTAATGAAATGTCTTTTGAGAAATTTCAAACAATAATGAACACACCTATAAAATCTTCAAATAATTATATTTCAACTAATTCAGCATATATGCGATTTGCATTCGATGAAAACCTTAATGAAGTAAAACGCGGCGCTATGATAGATAAAATCACATCAAAGGGAAATGAAATAAATTTAGTTTCAAATTTAATCAAATTATATAATGAAACTAATAATGAAGAAGTAAAAAATAAAGTCGTAAGTGGACTTATGTATCATGTACAAGGAGAATTAAGACAACATCCTAATATTAATGATAAAGAATTGTTAAGAAATTTCTTTCATGGATTAATAAGTGAAAAACTTAATCAACTTCGCGCTAATTGGGCTACGATGGGTTTTATAGATACACATACACCTGAAGAAATATTGAACAACGTTGATAAAATTGATAATCAATTAGTTGTCACTACACATCAAGCATCCATCATTATTAAATACAAATTGGTATTTATATCTAAAGAATTGCAATCAATTTATATCCAATCGATTGTTGACGAGCTTAAAAAAGCAAATGATTCTGATTTAGATGGTTATTTTTTTGGCCCATTAATTATAGGATATAAAGCCACTGGTAAAAATTTATTAAATCCTGAATCTAAAAAAATAATTCTAACTTATTTAGATGATATGAAATTTAAATATTCAAAAGAAGGTATTAAATCAAATCCTAATGATTTTCATCGCCAAATGACGGCGCCAATTTATTTTGAATTACTTAAACTCATAAGTAACTAATCGTATCCTCATATATTTTTAATTGATTAATGAATAAAAAAAAGATATATTACGCTAGACATTCGATGAACATTAACTTGCTGGGTGATTAGTAAAAGAATGTCTCTGCATAAAATATCCTCCGAAAAGCGATATTAATCCTGAAATTCTAAAAATACTTCTTAATAAAAATTGAACAAAAATAACTCACGGACGATGTCTTTTTTTCGCTAAGTCTGATTATCAATATAACCAGACTTTATTTTGTCGTCATCATTGTTCTTTTGAATGTTATCTATCATGTTTTAATCCAGGCAAAATTATTTCACGTCGTCCTCTTTTACTTTCAATAATAATCTTATCACCATGTTGGATCGCATCGGTTAAAGCATCACTCAATTCTATAGCTCTTCGTATAACATCCGATCTACTTGGGGCTTCAAAACATTTTTTTAAACGATCAGTTTGATTTAGAGTTTTTTCTTTAATACGAATAGTCATGATACTAGACATAAATTCTCCATTATTTCTTTTACATTGAATTGTAATACAATTGTATATACAATGCAAACATTTTTTTTATTTACATATAAGTCGCTCGGAAATTGATAGCGTTCTCTATTATGCTCTCCGTGAAAATAATTTAAATGCTTTGTCATCATATAAACTATACTTATATACACTGTTATTTGATTCGAATCTTTATAAAGATAAGAAAAATTGCAATATGTCAGATAAGGATTAATCATGAATACTATAATATTGCCTGAGAACCGATTTGATGAAGCCGTGAAGTTTGTTTTAAGTCACGAGGGCGGATTAAGTGATGATAAAAACGATCCAGGTGGATTAACGAAATATGGTATATCAATAAGGTTATTG
>Ga0153916_10000235_pt1 | contig 35660 bp, 33 predicted proteins | sample Opewatmetagenome_FD_109642 | JGI IMG/M metagenome (GOLD analysis project Ga0153916, IMG submission 109642) | Freshwater wetland microbial communities from Ohio, USA - Open water 3 Core 3 Depth 4 metaG | ecosystem: Environmental > Aquatic > Freshwater > Wetlands | place: USA: Ohio, Lake Erie...
ATTACCTTTGACATGATTCAGAACGCAACATGGACAGACGGTGCGCCTCTCACTGCAGCCGACGCAGCCTTCTCTCTCAACTTCTACCGGGATGCACCGGGGAACCAGTTCGGGCCATACCTGACCGACATGACTGCAGCGTACGCAAAGACGCCATATCAACTCGTGGTTGAGTTCAGCACGGAGTCTTTGTGGCACCTGCATGCCTGCGGATACCAATCCATACTCCCGAAGCACTTCTTCCTCGAGCAGGGAATACTCACCACCAACTACAACACTTGGATTCCCGTTCCACCAGGTGACGAAATGGTGACATCGGGACCATTCAATGTGTCCAACTATGTTGCAGGTGAGTTCGTTGAGATGACATACAACCCGAACTACTTCTATGGCATCCAGCACACCACTACCACGACCACTACTGTAACAGGACCTGACCTCACCATGGCGATAGTTGCCGGTGCTGTCGGAGCCGCAGTGGTCATCCTCGTTGGTGGATATGTACTGATGAGACAGAAGTGAGACAGTTTCGGCCGATAGGGGACGCTAGTCCCCTCTCTTCCTTTTTTTCATGCCTCCTCAATCATTGTAAACCGACTGGCAAGTTTGCCCGAGGACAGTCATCCTCTCATTGCCTGTTGCTCTGAGAGATTCGCATATAACTCGTGGCAGAAAGTCTCTGATTGGTGCTCAAATGAGGTTTGACAAGGATCGCGGTAAGCTTCTCATCCTTTCTCTGCTGCCGCTGATTCTGGGCTCGACAATCGCCCTGTCGGTCGCAGGTTCTTCGCTCATGGGCCAGTTGCTTGTAAGCAGTCCCACCTTTTCTGCGGCTGAGATAGCTGTCCAAGCTGCGGTCTCTACTGTTCTCGGAATGACCGTAGTGCTGGCACTCTTTTGGATTACGGAGAGGGGTGGTCGAAGAGGACAGAAACTGGTAGTGGCACTTGTGATGTCACCTATGCTTGGATTCATTTCGCTATTCTCTGGCGAATCCCTGCTTTTGGTGATGTTCAAGGGGTCAACAAATGTGCTGATGGCTATCGTGCTGATAGCGTCGCTCGGTGTCTCATTGATTTCAATCGTGTTGATACTGACCGACGTGATTCCCCCGATAGTCCGCGGCGCGTTTGCCGGATTCTATGGTAGCGTGTTCGGTACGTTTCTCGGAATCACGATGATGACATCAAGCATGATTGTAATCGTGATGTCGATAGCAGTAGAAGACTACCTGCTCACAAGATATTCGCCGGCCGCAAGGGCAGAGCAGATAAGCGAGCAAGTTGGTTCGGATCCGTTTGACTATGCGCGCATCAAATCTGGAAGCGCAACAGTTGGGGCGGGAGACTACATAACTTACTCCCTCATAGCCGCCCAATCGATAGTCTTCTTTCCATTCTATGTTTGGGCAATGACGGTGCTCCTACTGGTATTTGGAATGTTCATCAATGTGACAGTACTCGTGCGAGAGGGAATTATCCTCCCGGCAATACCCCTGCCAGCGCTCATTGCGCTTTTTCCTTGGTTTGTGCACTTGAGTGTCCTTGCATTATTGCCCGGTCTGTAGAGCACTTTGTGCGCTAAGCGGAAAGGAAATATCTCAAGTGAATGTGTCGAGATTTGACACCTGATGATAGCAAGCACGAAATCACAGAATATCATTGTGCTTTCCATGATTGTAATAGGTGTTATTAGCGGCGCCTGCCTAGTTTCGAATACTTACTCCTATGATGGCAGCTATGCCCTCCCTAGGCAACTAGCCGTGGGGCTTGTGGATATCCAGATAGCAAACCTCGACCCCTCAAACGAATCCATAAACCCAGGCCTTGTCATGGTTTTCAACCTTAAGGCTCCCGATTTCACGAATGGGCGAATGACTCTCACCCGCCTCTTGGCTTCTGTGCTCTTGAACAATGAGTCAATCGCATATGAGACGTTCCAGAATGTGGTTCCTCTTTCTGAGAGGAGTGTCACGGCAGGATACAACAAGAACCTCACAGTTGGCAGCACGGTTTTCGAGCTGGTTGACAAGCAGATTCTGTATGATGCCTCATTGAGTGGGAACTGGACGTTCGATGTGACCCTCACTGTAAGCTACTATCTATTTCAGGGTACGACGGGGTCTTGGCGAGTCTTCAATTTCGTCTATGAGGGGTACACACCGATTTGAGAGATCAGTTAGTGTGGACGTGCGAGCCTAGCCTTAAGGTCTGCAATCCTGTCCACACGAAGAGAATCGACGCCTCTGATGTCCGCCAGTTCGACTGAAACGGTGTCAAGGTAATGCGTCATAGCTAGTGCTTCCTCCACGCTGGATTCAGCGTCAACCATGACGCGGACCGGTCTGCAGCCCATGTCAGAGTATATCTCTGATACAGCATCGAGTCTTCTTGCCATTCGCTTCTCTTCATACCTGCTTCTTAGGAATATAGGGACTATAGAATGATCAAGATAAGAAGCAGATGCTTCGATTTCGTTGTGGCTGGCTTCGGGCATTTCTGACCACATCGACACACCCTTTGTATTCTCACATATCTGGCACTTGGCTCTGTAAGCGACAGCCGCTAGGTGTTTGCATCCTGCGAAGAGAGGTATTGAGTTACCGAGCATTCGCGCAAGGTCGCCCGGGGACTGGCCCTTCTTTCCCCATGATTCTGCGGATCTTGATAGCTTTCTCGAGATTGCTTCAAAGTCTGTCTTTGCAAGATCCACGAGAGTTTCAACTAGCGTATGAAGGCCGCAGAACACTAGGGGAAGTGCTGCACGTGGCTGGAGCCCTTCCGGTATGAGGTGCGTAGTTCCTGCTTTTGCTCGTCGGGCAAGTTCGCCGCCTGCGGTGATATTGAGGACGGTGGCTTTCCTCGCCGCGGCCATTTCAAATGAAGAGAGAGTCTCTTCCGTGTTGCCTGAGTAACTGGTCACAATGACCGCCCAGTCCTTGCCGACTGCTGCTGGAATCGAGTAGTCTCTCGTTATGAGAACAGGTATCGGCGACTCATCGATCACTAGACTACGTGAGATTTCGCCTGCGATTGCACTTCCTCCGATGCCGCACAAGCAGAGTCCTCTGATTCCACGGCGTGATGCTCTTGATGCATTCTGCTCTAAGGTCCCATCCAGTCTGCCTGCTACCAGAAGCTGAGGGAACGCCGCCACCATGCTTCTCATGCTGCCTAGGTCAATTCCATCCAATCCTTTCATAGGACCGCCCTAGTTCAATGTCCGTTGGCTTGGCCTAAATAAGATTGTCCGCATTATTCACCGTGGTTTGAATCCGTAGTTTGTGGGTTAACGCCAGCGCCAGAGGCGAGACAGATGTCGACCATCTGGGTGTTCGTACGCGAAAACTGGTCTCAAGCGCGGGCTCAAGACCGATATCTATTAGGTCACAGACGAAAGGCAAGACTAATAGATGGATGGCATTTGCATTCATCCAGCCGACTGCCTGCTTGCAGGACATCGGAGGTCCACAAATGGGAATAAAGAAAACAGCCGCCACAAGGGGTTTGATACCTGCAGGCAATAAGGTCACCGAACTCAGAGGCAACCTGATTCGGGTTATGACTGAAGTGCCTATAGTTATTGAAGAGAGGTTCGGTCAGAAAGGTCTTGACGCTGTCTCTGAAGTGTTTAGAAGGCTTGGGCAAGAGGACGCCGAAGCCATGAAGGCACGTTTGGGTCTCCATGACACGCTGAAAGACTCTCTTAATGCTTGGAAGGTCATAGGTCCCATAATGGGCGCCAGAATGGAGCCTCACTGGGTGTCGAAGGACCGCGTGGAGGCTTTCCATCCATACTGTCCTCAACATGAGGAGTTTGTCGCTCACGGCAAGGTCTATTGCGATGTGGTATGCCTCCCATACATGAAAGCATTGGCAGAAGGCGTCGCCCCAAGCGTGAAGATGGAGGTTGTCAGAGCTGCCACTAAAGATGCTACGTGTGTGAAGGCTTTGGTTACTCAGTCAACCGAATAGAAAAACAGAGAATGGATGCGGCGAGCCGCACGCGAGGTGGGCCCAACTCTACCGCTCGGCTGACTCGCTCGTTCAAGAATGTAGGATGTCTGGCTCAAGTGAGGCAGGGACACGACAATCGACAGGAGCGGCCCAAGCTAAGGGCAGTGATATTCGATCTCGATGGTACGCTGACAGTACTCACTCTTCCTCTCGAAGCTATGCGCAGAGAGACCAAGCGATACCTTTACGATAGGGGTTTGCCAAAGGGGATGATAGATCAATCCGACGGCATTTCGAGTTCCATATTCAAGGCAAAGTCTTACTTCCTATCTCATGACATGACTCCAGCTCAATGGCGACAGCTGGAAGAACACATAGAGTCAATGCTAAGCGGGTATGAGGCTGGTGCGGCCAAGGACGTAAGACCGATTGACGGAGCGCTTGACGCTGTTGGCCTGCTGAAGGCAAGAGGTCTCAAGACAGCTATATTGACAAACAATGGTCGCCAAGCCGTTGACATCGTGCTTGAAATCATACCCATGGCTTGTCTCTTCGATGTTATCCAAACTAGAAACGAGTCTCCCACACCAAAGCCCTTTCCTGATGGTCTGACGGCGATAGTCAGCAAACTGGGCGTGGATTTGAGCGAGACCATATACGTCGGAGACGCCCCAATAGATGCGGTCGCAGCGGCGAGGGCTGGAATCGACTTCTGGGGAGTGACAACTGGAGAAACAAGTCGGGAGATCCTGTTATCAGCTGGGGCCCAATTGGTCGCGAGTTCTCTGCACGATATGATTCCATCAGTTGACGCTCGTTTAGGGCGTCGTCTCCGGAGAACGCCAAACCTTCCGTCAGGTAATTAGGCAAGGCATCACAAGCTAGATTGATCCGTCTGTACCAGAGCTGTTGGTTTCTAGGCGGATTAGCGCCATCCTTATGAAGCACAATCGGGTTGAATCTTCTAGGTCGACCTTCTTGAAACCGTTTTTCGTTGTAGGAACAAGGCCCGAGATTGTAAAGATGTCCCCAGTTATTCATGAATGTGAGCGACGAGGAATCGAGTACTATCTCTTGCACACAGGGCAGCATTATACAGAGACCCTGAGTGAGTCGTTCTTTGTAGACATGGGTCTGCGCGAACCCGACAAGAACCTGAACATTGGTTCGGGGTCTCAGGCGGAACAGACTGCCAAAGCGCTCATTGGAATTGAAAAGGAGTTGCTCAGAGAGACCCCAAGTTTCGTAGCCGTCGAGGGAGATACAAACGCCGTCATGTCCGGAGCACTCGCTGCTGTCAAACTGCATATCCCTCTTGCTCATGTCGAGGCAGGACTCAGAAGTTATGATAAGAGAATGCCCGAGGAGTATAACCGAAGACTAACAGATCATGCATCTGATTACCTATTCGCACCCACTGAACGCTCTGCTGATATCCTTAGGCAGGAGCATGTCATGGGAGAGATCTTTGTCACTGGCAACACAGTGATAGACGCTCTCGAGACCATTCTGCCAAGAGCTAGGAAAAGGAAAATCCCTGTCGCCGGTCTGAAGGCGGGAAGCTTTGCTCTCATGACTCTGCACCGGGCGGAAAACGTGGACGACAAGGCTACTCTTGAGGGTCTTGTAGATGGGCTCATTTCTCTCGACACCAAAATAGTATTCCCAGCTCATCCACGGACTGTGGCCCGTCTGAATGAGTTTGGTCTGATGAGCTTGCTTCGGAGTGGTGGATCCATAGAGGTAATCGAGCCCCTCGGCTATCTCGATTTCCTTCGGCTCATGGACATGTGTTCTTACGTAATAACTGATTCAGGTGGGATTCAAGAAGAGGTAACGGCTCCATCTCTTAACAAGAGAGTCTTCGTGCTGCGAGTGACCACTGAGCGACCTGAGGCTGTCGAGTCTGGCCATGCAGTAGTCGTTGGTGTGGACCCTACGAGATTTCCCGCCATGATTCGGGATGGAGTCGATTCGGGCCTTCACCCATCCAGACCCTGCCCTTACGGCTCAGGAGACGCTGCCAAGAGAATCATGGACATTCTGATTGACAGGTTGTAGCGCCTTTACGAGCGATTGGCCTGTGTTCAAGCGCCTGAGTGACAAGAAAACACATTCTTCATGGCTGAAAAACCGCCAAAGAAGAGGCAAGAACGCCTTCTGAGCACCGTCTTCAGATAACGTTTAAAAGGCACGTGCAGGCCATTCTACCTTACCATTAATAGTGGAGCTAAGTGCAAATGAGCTTTGTAGTAAAGAGCAAGGTTCAGGAATTCGCAAAGAGCAAGGATCTACAAGTCAGCTCAGAGTTCTACGCTGCCCTCGACGCAAAGGTTCGTGACGTGCTTGAGCACGCAGCGAAGAGGACCGCAGGCAACAAGCGCAAGACCCTCAAGGATTACGATTTGTAAACCAGGTGGTCGACGGGAGGGGAGGCAAGCTTAGGCTGCTTCCCGCCTCCCTTTTCCTTTTTCATCCGCTATTCTTATGAACCGTGTGGGGTCACGTCGGAGTCAGCAAGGCTTGGGAGAACCGATTGTTGCATAAGATATGCTTGACGAACGACGATGGTCCAGCGAGTCCCGGGCTGTTGAGTCTTGCAGAGCATCTGAAAGATACCGCAGACCTGATTGTTGTCGTGCCCGACGGGCAAAGAAGCGCCTCCGGGAAGGGACAGACGCTGAATCGTCCGCTAAGAGTGACTCATGATGCCAACGCTATTGGCTACAGAATGATTACCCACGATGGTCTGCCTGCCGACTCCGTGGTCATGGCTCAGCACTTCGCTAAGAATCTCGATCTCTTCGTGTCGGGCATAAACGCCGGTGCAAATGCGGGATATCAAAGCATTCTCACAAGTGGCACAGTGGGAGCAGCAATCGAAGCCGCTCTGAGGGGTTATCCGGCTGTCGCGATATCCATGGAGGTCTCCTCCGACAATTGGTTCTCGCAATCTGGAAAGGACACGGATTTTCATGTGATTTGTGAGATGGCAACACGCATCATCAATCGGATTCTTGAAACGGGCATGCCAAGAAACACAAGTGTACTGAACCTGAACTTTCCGCGCGAAATCACCGACAGGACGCGGGTAGTCGTGACAAGACCAGCGAAAGCTCGGTTGAAGGACGAAATCGAACGTAGGATTGACCCGAATGGTAGTCCCTACTACTGGGTTCGCGGTGTCGAAATCACTCCCCCAAAGGACACGGACGTTTATGAGGTCTTGACAAGAGGCAACATTTCTCTCTCTCCGATTACCATCGAGGGCGTGACCGACGCCGAGCTCGACGCTGTGAGGGACTTCGTAAGGTCTCTATCTTTGTGAGGGCGCCCCATAGTGCGTCTGTGATAGGTCGGGGAAGAGTGCTTCTGCTTTTTCCCGATACGACCTCGCGCTTGCTCCGATCTTGGACTATGGTGCCTATGACTCTTGCCTCGATCCCATCTTTCTTGATTCTTCCGATGACTTCGTCAGCATGATTTGCATTGCAGGTCACAATCATACATCCGCTACTGATGAGTTCGAGCGGGTTTATGTCGAGTTCGCGGCAGATCGATGCCGTTGAAGGATGAATGGGCACAGCATCGAGGTCCATCTCAAATCCAACATCGCTTGCATCACATACCTCATGTACGCCCCCAGCAAGACCTCCTTCCGTGGGATCGTGCATTGCAGTCACATAACCGGTCTTGAAGGCGGCCAGGCCTTCTCTGACTACGCTGATTTCATTTCGGAGGCGGCGTGCCTCACCAAGCATGGGCTGGCCGATTGCACCAGAGAGAACTTCTGCCCCTTCTGCCGCGAGGATAGCTGTCCCTTCAAGGCCTACGGTCTTAGTAATGATGATTGAGTCGCCGGGTTGTGCGCCAGAAGAGGTCACGTATTGTCCTTCACGCGTGATTCCCAGCATGAACCCTGCTACTATCGGCCTATCTGTGCCTCCGGTTACCTCCGTATGTCCCCCCGCTACTGCTATTCCCAGCGACTTAGAAGCATCATCAATCTGTTCCATGATTGGGCCAATGTCCACTTCGGCGCTGCCGCTTGGCAGCATTATCGATGCAAAGAACCATCTCGGAGCAACTCCAAAGGTTGCTATGTCGTTGGCATTAACATGGACCGAGAGCCAACCAACGTCCTCAATAGAGCCAGTTATTGGATCCGTGGAGGCAACGAGGATACTCTCTCCAATTCTGATTAGTGCGGCATCTCGACCAGTGCCGGGGCCGAGCACCAAGTCGGGGTCCTTCCTGCCCAATCTTGTAAAAACAAGACTCTCTAGCACATCCGTGGGGAGTTTTCCGTGAAGCACAATGGACAGCTCCTTTCTTTCAACAGGGGGCGCATCAGTCCTGTACCATGATGCATGAAAAGCTGATTCATCGAAAACCCGCTAGGGGCTCTCCTCACTCACTATGACATCAGGCTGCTCTCGGACTGCATGCGCCCATTGAAGGAATCTGTCTTATGTTAAAAAACAATCGAGTCATCGCCGCTTGCGTTGGCACTACTTGGCTACGTACGTTTCGGCTCTTCTCAGGTTCTGCGTGTTGTGCCTGTTCTGAGGTTGAGTTCCCTTTAGCATGAAACCTAGAGCTGAACGCTGCGCGAGAATCTCGCCTGAAAGGAACGCCTTACCACCACTTGCTCTTGCCACAAGAAAGGCACCAAACGATTTTCGGAACTCAGGAATACTGATGACAGTCTCTATGGAATCCTGAAAGCCTTCCTTTTTAGCCCTCAGCAACACTGCCAGTTCCATTGCATCGTGGTACGGCCTCTTGAGGAGCTTCGACCACTTTGACTGTTCGGCGTCAACGTTTACTGCTGCCAATCGCACTCTCTGAGTTCTAAGCAATCTCGCGGCCCTTACGATATCGTGTACCGGAGAATAAGTGACATCCTCATGGTGTAAGGACGCGACCAATGGTATGTTGGGTGAGAAGTCCGAGACCATGATGATGAGAGACTCACCATTGCCTGCTCTAATGCGTTCTCGTCGTACTGTCTCCAAAGCCTTTGCCAGTCCGTCTGCCAGTGGTGTGAGACCAGAGATTCTGAGGCAAGCGAGAGCTCTGAATATCCTGTTCCAGTTTGAGGTCGGTGTCTGAACTTGGACTGCGCCGCTGTCCTTGAAGGCGACTATTCCAATCCTATCTTTCGAACCTCTCGTTTCCTGTTCGATTTTCTCCACGAGCCTGCGCACTTCATTCATGCTGCCTTTCATTGACAGACTTGCATCAATGACAAGAATGATTGTAAGGGGAGCTCTTTGAGACAGAACCTTCTCTCGCAAATCCTCATCGCATATCTTCAGTCTCTCATGTCCTCTCGTCTTGCCCGTTCTGAGCGCGGCGGCAACAATGGTAGATCTAATGCTTGGCGTGGACACTTCACCATGAGGCATTCTTGCACGAACGAATCTGCCTGTTTGCCTGCTTTCCGACGCCTTGAGCGAACCCATGGCTCTAGAACTCACTCGCTTTCGGCACCAATTGCCTGATGACACGCTTGAACGCATCATCCCATGGGAGTGAAGCCGTTCTGGGTCGAAGAGGTTCTCGCCACTGGCTATGTCTGGGGGTTTCATGAAAAAACTCATATCGAGTCCGGTTGGACTGCTTCTGATGTCTGACTTGGGACCGGTGATCTTTGGAGGCACCGTTGGTGTGTACGGGTGTGTTGCTTCTCCCCACTCGTCGCCTTGATCCGGCGTCGCGCCTTGGGGCTCCACAACGTCAATTCCTGCCGCTGGTCCGCTCTCTCGTCTCATCATTCCCCTCAGCCAAGCACGAACGAGATAGTAGGCGCATGGGATGTACACGATGGTGTCTAGTGCCAGTACAAAGGGGCTCGGAAATGTGGCAGGGTTCAGGCCGTATATGAGGTTAATGGGACTGAAGAATATCCAGGCAAAATAAGTGAAGCCCACCACCATTATGACCGCACAAATGGTTCCCCTTATTGGGTCACCACGGGGTCTCCTTATCCCTTGTTTAGCTTTTTTTTTACGTCTGTTGCCCCGGCTTCTGCCGTTCTCTGCTGGCGGCCGAACACTCCTCCTGTGCGTCGTTCAGTCTGCTTCTCTGGCGTAGGAGGAACCTCTGTAGGCGATTGTCGACGATCTCGCTTTCGGACGACTTCCTCAGCCTTGACAATCGCAGTATCAATTTCATCCGCCGAAGGAGGCTCCAGCAATCCACCTCTCCTTGTTCGGTGGCTCAGTGCCAGCTGCGCAGCAAGCTTCATGTCCTCGAGAGTCACTTCCTTGCGACCCTCCAATGCAGCGTTAGCTAAGGCTGTCTTGCTGATGATGATGTCCGGTCTTACGCCATCAACTTCGAGTGCATCACATGCCATGGCTATAGCTCTCAGCCTCGACTCGGGAAGCACAACATCTTGGAGTATCTCCTTCGCATGAACGACTTTCCGCTTCAAACTGGATTGACGTTCTGACCATTCATCCTTGAATTGCTTTGGATTTCTTTCGAAGGCCAGATTCCGTTTGACGAGCTCCATTCGATCCTCGACGCTCAAACCGCCGCCAACGGCAACGTGAAGTGGAAACCTATCTAACAGCTGGGGTCTCAGTTCTCCTTCTTCCGGGTTCATGGTTCCCACCAGAACGAAGTCAGACGGATGGACGAATGATATGCCCTCTCTCTCAATCACATTGACTTTGGTTGCTGCCGCGTCAAGCAAGTCATCAACCAAGTGGTCTGGCAAAAGGTTCACTTCGTCGACGTAGAGGATATTCTGGTTTGCTTCGGCCAAGATTCCGGGCCTGAGTGCTTGAACGCCCTCCTTCAATACACGCTCTATGTCAAGAGATCCGATAAGTCGGTCTTCAGTTGTCGAAAGTGGAAGATTGACTACGCGCATCTTCCGCCGCAGCAATCTGAGTTCCTGTCCCTCCTCATGCCGTCCCCGACAATCCGGACAAAGTGAATCGCCCGCCGGATCGCATCCGAAGACACAACCCTCCACAATGGTGACTTCCGGCAGGAGGTCTGCAAGCGCCCTGACCGCAGTTGTCTTGCCAGTTCCTTTCGGGCCTGATATCAGGACGCCGCCGATTCTCGGGCTCACACCATTGAGAATGAGAGCAAGCTTCAGCTTCTCTAATCCAACGAGGGCGGCGAATGGCATCACAGACCGTTCAAGTTCGGTCAAGGACACACCAACTCAGATCTCAACAACGATTCCTTGGTGATAGTGACCTTTAAGCCTGAGTGTCCGTGTAACCTCGAATGATAGGCCTTGAGCTCGAAAATCGTGATCCTGCAATGCCCTGCATGTGGACATGAATTCTCAGTTGATAGAATCGTTGGATACTGTGTATGCGGCTCTCCTTTGCTGGCCAAGTACGATACCGATAGCGTGAGAGAGATCGTGTCCTCGCGGAAGTTTCCTTCGTCTGTGAGTTCGATGTGGCGCTACGCGGAGCTGCTTCCTGTCAGGTCATGGTCCTCAGTGGTGAGCCTAGGTGAAGGGTGGACACCTATGCTCAGCTCTCGTGGTCTTGCTAGGAACTTGGGAATGCAGAGAGTCTTCATCAAAGATGAGTCGCGTAATCCAACATTCTCGTTCAAAGATCGAGGGCTCTGTGTTGCCATATCGAAGCACATAGAGCTAGGCGCAGTGTCCTTCGCGCTGCCTTCCGCGGGCAACGCAGCAGTAAGCATGTGCGCATACTGTGCCGCGGCAGGTGTTCGCGCGCACGTCTTCATGCCTGCTGATACGCCTCCGGTTTTCTTCCGAGAGTGTGAAATGTATGGCGCAGAGACAATGCGAGTTCCGGGCACGATTGCGGACTGTGGAACAAGAATGAAGAAACTTGCAGGTGATTGGGTCGATTTGTCTACAACCAGAGAGCCATACAGGGTTGAAGGCAAGAAGACTATCGGCTTTGAGATTTCCGAGCAGCTGGGATGGAATGCTCCTGATGCAGTTATTTGTCCAACTGGCGGCGGAACAGCAATCGTCGGGATTTGGAAAGCATTCAACGAACTCGAGGAAATTGGCTTGGCGGGGAACAAGCGGCCCCGTTTGTACGCGATTCAGACTGAGGGCTGTGCCCCGGTTGTGCGCGCAATTGAGAATGGTCAAGACGACATCGAACTGTGGCAGGAGTGTAGAACAAGGGCGTTGGGTCTAAGGGTTCCAAAGCCCTTTGCAGGGCAACTTATCCTACGAGCAATTCGTGAGTCTGGCGGTAGTGCCTTGAGTGTGTCCGAGTCTGCCATTGACTCAATGCGGGACGCCGTGGCACGTGCAGAAGGGCTGAATGTCTGCCCAGAGACCGCGGTCGCGTGCTTGGGCCTCAAACGATTGATTGAGCTCGGTAAAGTGCAGACCGATGAGAACGTAGTCGTCTTGAACACGGGTGCAGGATACCGTTACTCTACATCGATATCGGTCAATGGACGAAATCCAGTATACCTCTGAGATCATCATCGCGAACCACAGCTTGAGCGGCGTCTGCGACTTCCTGCCTCTCCGGCCTGAATGCTATGGACAGGCCAACTCGTCGAAACACACTGATGTCATTTAGACCATCTCCAACAAAAGCAGTCTCCTTGAGAGACACTGCAAAGTGGTCTGCGACTTGTTTGATATGCCGTACTTTCCGGCCCCACTCCACGAGCACCTCCACCTCGCCGGTCAGCATGCCATTTGTGTGACGAAGCTTGTTCGTCATGACGTAATCTATTCCTACGCGTGCTGCGACGTCGTCGGCGAGGAGATCCACACCTCCGGACAAAATGGCCACATTGATACCCATTTTCTTGAGAGCACTGACGGTTTCCTTGGCGCCGGGTACCAGCTCGGTTGTTCGGACTATCTCCATGACCCGACTCAGAGACTTGCCTTTCCACAAGCTTGCATCGGAGTTGGCCCACTGTCGGTATGTAATCTCTCCCGCGAAATACTTGTCAAAGAAGACCCTTCCTTCCTCTTGAGTACCGAACACCTCATGAAGTCGCCACCATATACTCGTGTGACGCGTCAACGTACCGTCAACGTCGAAAACGACCAGCTTTATTGTCATCTAAGCACCTGCAAAGTCATCAAAGGGCAATATGGCCCGACTACTTCTCTGCCTCTCGCTCTTTCTCCTCACGTGCCTCTCGTTCGAGATCTGCCAGAAGGTCGTCAATCCTTTTCTCTTCGGTGCGAGGTTTGCGGCCAGATTCTTTCTGCTTCTGCTTAGCGAGCGGCGGCAAGACCTTCTCCTTTTCCAGCATGATTTCTGCCTCCATGGCCTCTAGCTCCTGATTGATTCTCTTTTCCATCTCGACTGTGGTTCCACTCGTGGAGAGGTCTTCAGAGAGCAGTTCGCCTGCCTCAGATATTTGTTCGAACGATTGTGTGAGTTTATCCAGCTGCATCTGTATCTCAACCGGGCTGAGCATGGCCTGCGCTTTTGAGAGTGCATCATTCGCTATCTTGAACGCTCCCAAGACATCAGTCTGGTCTTTTGCCTCCTCGATGTTCATGAGCGCTGTCTCAAGCGTGAGGAATTGCTGACGATATCTGGCCCTGCGGTTGTCCAAATCAAGCATGATTGACAGGTGCGACCGGGCCAACGACTTTTCACCCCCGGCCATAGCCTCTTTCGCAGATTTTCGCTCTTCCTGCATTCGCGTTTCGAGCCTGCGAGTCCTAAGGGTCAGGGCATTCATGGTTCCTTTGATTTCGAGGATTCCTCGTTCGGTGTCCACTTTTTTCTTGCCGCTCAGAAAGCCCATTGCGTGCACCGTTCCTATCGTAACCAGCTGAGGTCCTCAGCTGACACATTTAAACGATTGCACATCCGCCCTTCGTCGAAAGAATCGTACCTGATTCGGAGAACAGAGGTCTCAGCATGACAATAGCCAAAATCCTGAAAGCTGCCTTGGAATATTCAAGAAAGGCAGTACTTGAGAACTTGCAGCGCGCGGCTGAGTCTACAGATAGTCTCAACCCTTTCGGCGACGTGACTCTTGCGGCAGACATATTGGCAGAAGATGAAATAATCAGAGTATTGCATGAGTCGGGATTAGGCTTTAACATCTTGACCGAAGAAAGAGGATTGATAGAGGCAGAAAGCCTGCCCGAGTTCTTGGCTGTCGTTGATCCTCTTGATGGCTCGGCAAACTTCGAACGAGGACTCCCCTTGTGTTGTGGAGGAATATCCGTCATACCATTCTCCGATCAGATGACCACTGATCGAATTGAGACCAGTGTAATCAGTTCGTATTTCACCAAGGACGTCTACGTTGCGGTCACTGGGAAAGGAGTGAGGCGAAACGGGAAGTCTGTCAGTGTGGCTAGTCCAAAGCATGTTGAAGAGTCAGTCGTGTCTTACGATACAAAGGCGTCTTGGCTGGGAGACTTCGCATCAGGTTCGCTCCGTGTGTTGGGGCACGTGAAGGACATGCGGAGAGCAGGTAGCAATCTGCTCGACCTCTGTTGGACGGCTTGTGGCGTTCTTGATGCAATGGTTGACCTTAGGGATATTCTTCCCATCGTCCATGTGTCAGGTACACATATAGTCTGTGAAGCCGGTGGGTTTGTGATCGCTGCAAATGGCAGTCGTTTGTTGCTACCACTACGCATCGATTGCAGAATGAGCTTTGTTGCCGCGTCAACGAAGGAGTTGGCTCGAGAGATACTTCGTCTGTTTCAGGGTGGTCGGTGATGTACCTGCGCCTGCTGGGTGTCAGTATTATCGCGCTACTAAGCCTGATGAAGTCCTTGCTCAGTCCGAACTCGTCTTGCCGAATGGGCTCAGTTCTCTGTCTCCTCGTTTTCCTCGTCTAGCTCAGAAGCTCCAGATTGTTCTTCGGCTTCTGCAGGCTCGCGGGCTGCCTCTTTCTCCTCGGCAATGGTCTCGGCTTCAATCTCGGGCTCCTCTTCCATCGCAGCCACTGCCTTCTTCTTCTCTCGAGGCACTGTCTTCGGTTTGGTCTTGATAACATACACATAGCCGATCAAGATGCTTGCTGCAGATAACCCAAGCATGACCGCGACGGCTCCGAGGTACCCGAACAACGAAAGAGGGTTCAAGGCGAGATTGGACGCGGGAACTCGAAGCAGGGTATACTGAATCCACATAGGAACTACAAAGACAAGTGGAAGACAGATGATAAGAAGCAACACAATCGACATGATGATGTCGGCCAGTTCTGTTACGACGCGGCTCCCGGTGCCAGCTGCTGATTTCTTGGGGGTCGACATTTTGTTGCTCTTCGCGATGGCCCGCCGGGGCTCCCTTTAAAACTTTGCCAAAGCTGGAGGCTTGTGTGACACCAGCTCACGCTACTCCGAGTCAATGCCTGGGGCCTGAGAAAGGAGGAGGATCGAGCACTTTTTGCTCTTGGAGGAGAGAGAGTTCAAGCGGAGAGAACTTGGTCCCAGACAGAATATGAATATGGTATAATGATAGATAAGCGTATGTTGCTCGTAACTTCAGAACGGGGTGAAATCATCGTGCTATGAGTGCAGTCGCGGATAGTTTCGCTAGAACCGGGACTGAATCGTCGGCTTCGAGGATCCCAGGAAGGCATGTCTACGAATAACGACAATGAGATTGTCGCGAGGTCACCATTTTGAAGCTTCACTCCTCGTAGCTAATCATCTGAGACACCACTTGTCAGTCGCCCCTTCTTCATGATGTTCACAGCATGGGCCTCCGATTACATTGACCTCGTCAACGTACTCTGTTCGTCGCACCTAACACAAGTCGTTGTTGGCGAAGTTGCGCATTCTCAAGACGGTCTCATTGCGAACCGAATGTGTACTCCGGAAGGAACCAATCACGCTAGCTCCCTCTTCTAGCGCGTAATCAGTATCCTGCCCATGTTCATTCGGAACAAGGAGTCTCCGCGCGATATGTTTAAGGCCTGACAAAGGGACCGTCGAAATGAAGAGGTCGAGTTCATACATGAGATACGCTTACGGCTTGTTCTTCGGGGCCATGCTGCCAGCAGTGATATTTGCGGAGATAGCAGTCCTAAAGATAGCCGGTTACGGAGTCACAGATCCGGTTGCATTGGCTGGGCTATGGGGCCTCTTCTTGATTTGGGTAGGAATATGTGTAATCATACTGGTCGCGCCTCCCCTCGCTGTCTTTTTCACGAATAGAACCATGTTCAGAGAAGTCATGCTATACGAGGTCGGAGGCTTGGCCCTATTCACCCCCATATGGTTCGCAATTTCGACGGAACTGTCAGGTGGTTCGTGGATTGCCACTCTTTTGACTGGGGTCGAAAGCGCAATCCCTGTTCTTGGAGAGGGCTGGACGATTGTAGGAGCGGATGTCGGTCCAGTAATACTCGCGCCATCGCTACTTGTCATGATTATACTTGGTGCAATACTGTTGCGACCTTCCTTCATAGAAAGGTATAGTCTGCCGGCAGAGTCCCGAGAGGCACGCGCACCGAAGGAGAAACCTGTGACACCGAAAGAGAAACCTGTGACGCCAAAGGCAAAACCTGTTGCGCCAAAAGCGAAACCAACACCCGAGGGAGAATCCATTGAGACAGAGATGCCAGGAGTCGCCGCTCCGGTTCCTGACGAGAGAAGTGTCAACGAACTCAAGTCGTTGCTGAACGAGATTGGGGCATCAGATGCAATTGTGAGGGCAATTATGGGGGCAGGCATTGCCACAGTGACAGACTTGGTTTCAACGAGTCCGGAACAGCTAGTAGCCATGACAGGACTAGACCGGACGACTGCTGAGAATCTTCACGTGGCTGCGCAGAAGAAGGTGTGGTTTGGCGGCATATAAGGAAACGACGCAATCACAGTGCCTAGCCGTTCTAAGGAGGCAATGCGGCATGCTGCCAGACAGTGTCAGACGGTTACTTGTCATATGAGAACGAGGGCGGCCTATTCGTACGAGGTTGAACCTAGTTTCCAGAGAAGCAGAAGCCCCACCTAGCGATTCGCCATTTTCTTCAGTGCATCAAGAGCTACGAGCGTGAGGTTGTCTATCTTAGGCTTTCCCACGATTTTCGCTTCCTTGTCAATCGATTCCCCCACTATCACACATGCAGTGCCGACTCTGACTTGCCTGACCTGACCCAGAACAAAAAGTGCAGCAGATTCCATTTCTGTGGCGATGACATTCGCCCTACGGAGCGTCTGCCAGTAGTTGCGCATCCGTTCTGGGTCTGTGACCATCTCCGGGAATTCGCTGTAGAATGCATCTTTGGTATGTCCAATCCCCATCCGATATTTCACTCCTCTTGCCTTTGCAGAGTCAGCCAGTGCTCTCACAATTCCGGGATCAGCGACGGCAGGGAACTCGATTGGGGCGTATTGTCTGGATGTTCCTTCGTCTCGGACTGCTCCTGTGAATATGACGAGGTCCCCGGCCTTGAGAGAGGGCTCAATAGCACCCGCAGTACCAACTCGTATGAATGTTGTACAGCCGACCTTAATCAGCTCCTCTAGGGCAATCGCGGCTGATGGGCATCCGATACCCGTTGAACATACGCCAACAGAGACTCCTTCATACTTACCCCTGTAGCTCCAGTACTCCCTGTGCCGGGCAATCTCCTGTGAATCCTTGAAGAATCCCTCTGCGATTAAACGGGCTCTATCCGGATCCCCCGGCAGAAGTACTAACGGCGGAATCTCACCGGGCGCGATGGCTATGTGATACTCAGGTTCACGGGTCACCCAATCACCAACGAGTGGGCCGCCGTGCAATTCTAATAAAAAGCGTTTCTCCGGGACTCTCCTTTGGCATTGATCGTGAGACGCGTGCTGCCGAGGAATTCATCGACATAGTTAAAAGTGCTAATCAGAGGCCGCCCAGAAGTGATGACTATGAGCAGCGATCTTACAGATCTTGAACAAAAGGTTCTGAGTCTTGTCAAGAAAGACAGTCATAGACCCTCGGCTATCGCAAGAACACTTACTGCACGTCATGTTGCGTGTGATCAGAACCAGATAGTCGCTGCGCTTGTAAGCCTTGAGAGCAGAGGGCTAGTGGAAAGATTCACCTCCAAGACCTGGGTGGCTACGTCCAAAGGCCAGTCTGAGGCAGAGCAGACCTAGGTCAGCTTCAATCCGCATTTCGGACAGGATTTGCTGGCACCCGGTACTTCGCTTCCACACTTGGGACATTTTCCAGCATATCTGTCCCACTCTGCGATAACATGTTCCTTGACCCCTTCTTTCAACAACTGCCTTGCATCGATTTGATCCAAACCCGACTCCATTTGCGCCCGAGCTCCTCCAGCAAGGAGCATGTTGCCTTCGAGACATGTTTTCTGGAGGCTGTTCCTGAATGCCGAGATGGTTCCGGAAAGGTCAGAGATCATGGTTTGGAGATATCCGTCAAGGTTTCGGTCAACCGGGACCTCTTTGAGTGGAACAGAAAACCTCTCTGAGGGCAGCATCGAAGGCGTGAAGACCTTCGTCTCTCCAGCATCATATATGGCAACAAACACTTCGATGTCGAGATGGGTCAAGGGAGCTAAATCCCTGATTCTGTTGCTTTCGAATTCAAACGCAGCGAGGTTCAGCGCCTCGGTTCTTAGTTCATCGATGCGCTGTCCAATTGCTCTCTTCAGTGCACCAACAGATTCTGTGGCCGCATCCAGAATCTCATCGAGCTCGTTCTCGTGTTCAGTGTGCTCCATATCGAACTCGACGATTCGATGCTGGTGTTCTCTAATCTGAGAGTCCAGCGATTCTGCTATCTTTGCCTTTTCCCCGTCTATTGTCCGAGTGAGAACGGCCACCTTCTCGAGGGTTTGTGTCGCCTTCGCTTTTACATCGTCTATGCTCTCTGTGTATTGACTGATATGCCCTGAAAGGAAACCGACAAGACTATCGAATTCATCGATCGCCCCGTCTATGTCTTCTCCCTTTTGTCCAATGACGATGCGGCTCTCTCTTATCTTGTCAAGTATCTGAACAAAGAACTGCTCCAACGCCGTGCTTTCTCTTGCGAACTCTGCAGTAAGGGCGCGTAGACCGATTCTGTACTTCGTTTCAATGTCGGAGAGAGCATCTCTCTTCTTCTCTGCCATTTCTGCCGATTCAAGATTGACGATATCCTCCAGTGATTGTGATCGCCTCCTCCATCGTTCCTTCTCCGTCTTCACAGTGTCCGAGAGAGTCTGGCCTCGTGAGGCGATTCTTTCCTCGGCAAGCCTCTGGAGTTCCTGGCAGGCCGCTATTCTGTTGTCTCGTGATTCTATGATATGTTGAAATTGCTGGCTTATACTGAGTGCTCCTTGCGAGTCGAGTCTGGAATCAGGTCTGTTAGGTCTGTATGTTGGTTCGGTCTCTTCAAACCAACTTGCTGTACTCACGACCGCATCTGGTTTTTCGAGGTGCCTGACGTAATCCGCTTTGCGTTCAACACTGCCTAGGTATGTCAATGCTTGCTCGACAGCTGGAGGGATATCTCTTGGCTCAGGGACCTCACCTAACGACTTCCTCAGAGATCCGGTCGCTGTATTCTCGGTGAACTCAAGGGCGGTGGTTCTGTCACTCATTTCAGAGAGCAGTATCGAGCTCGTGCTTGACACCTGAACTATCCAGAATGGGATTGAGACTGGGGCGAGAATCGCGATTCTCTTCCCGGCACCATAAGAATCCGCTAGCATAAACCCGAGAGAAGTGGCGATGTGGTTCGGCTCGCTCTTGGGCCTGCCACCGACCACGGAATTCGCAAAGCTCATACATATCTGACGGACCATACCACTAACCTCTGACAGGCCGCCAGTGCACACTCGGGTAATTATGTGTTGTCGGTAATCAGCGTCAAATTACATCGCTAGATTGTCTTCACTAGCGAATCAACGACGTTGTATGTGCTCTCTGGTCTTCGCTCGCAGAACACGTGCGTATGTATTGTGTTGGATGTCACTATGCGTCCCCGACTCTTATCGACGAGGTTCTCAAGAAGCTGTTCACCCTTGTCCGCGAGTGGCATCACGTGAACCACAGCCAGTCCCACATCAGATGCGCCCTGAGCCTTGAGTCTCTCGGCTGCTTTCAGCAAAGTTGTGCCGCTCTTCGTTAAGTCGTCAATCAGAATGACCTTCTTACCTTTGACGCTCACATCTCCTGAAAGCTGCACCGAATAGGAGTTGTCGCGCTTCTTTCCGAAGCCCTCTACTGCGAATCGCTCTTGACCTCCCTCGTCAGGGGTGACGATAGAGTACTTATCAAACCCAAACTTCGCAGCTGCGAACTTGATTAGGTCCGGCATGATATCGATTTCTTCGTAAACACCTTTAGCTGCGACTGCTTTCACCCATGGAAGATTCGGGTTTGCATGCGGATTGACGACCCACACTTTGTTGCATGCCCTTGCTATCTGCTCTGCCGCCCATTTGCATGATATTGCTTCGCCCGTCTTGAATGCTTTGTCTTGGAGAGCGAACGGTTGAAAAGTGAGGACGACCTCAACGTGAGAAGGGGACACGATTGGCTCGCATTGGTACTGCTTATGACCCACTTCCTCTACACGACAGGGTTTTGCAAGAATGTCGAGTATCAGAAGTAGCTCCACCACTCGGTCAGATGTGGTAAACACTTCCTTGTCAGTTCGACTGGATCCAGTACAACTCTGAATAACGATAACCTTACGATCGGATAGCATTTCGACATCCGGAATGCGCGCGTATACGTCCGCATTGGGAAACATCCGTCGGCCATCATAGTTCATCGCGCATTTGAAAACACGATATCCATGCTTCTCAAAACCCTCTCTAAGGTGTTCAGCACCACTGGCAAGGACTACGTCGTATTCCTTCATGTTCGTCAGGCCGCGAGGAACGGCCCTCTAATAGAGTTGTCCCCTTCCCAAGCTGGGAAAGGTCGGGGCCATTCTGTTTGGAATTCTTGTTCTTTGACATTGATATGACATGTACGACAACCTAAAATGAATTGTGTGGCGAAGGAAGCATAATAGAAAAGGTACGTGCTCTTAGTGATTCTCACAGCCCGTGATCTGTTGCGAAAGATTGCCCAGGATTCGGGCCTAGACTACCCAGAGGTAGCTAAGCGGGTCAATCGAGACATGAGCAAGGGCAGGGGCTTTCTCCAGTCGGTGGGAATCATCGTTGAACAGATCGGGCTGAATCCTGAGCAGTACCGTTTAAACCCCGTATCAATAGTGGATGAGGCATTGAGAATACTGCGTCGAGATTATTCGCAGACCCTAATGATGTCTGCAGTTCTGGCACGAATGGTGGAATCAGATGCAAAGGACGCTCTTCCTCCTCCCGCTTTTTTTGCTTTTCTTGAGTTACTATCGGCTATTCCAGACGCTCCCCAGCACAATAAGAGTGAACGGAGTGTCGCAGTGGATGAGGACACCACTAGGGTCATTGAGCTCCTTACAACACTCGTTTCACTTGTGTGTGAGTGGTCGAAGGACGGGATTCGGGGAGTTGCCACGGACTGTCCGGAGTCCCTTGTTCCGATAGCCCGGTCTGTGTTTCGAAAGACCAAGCTTTACCAAGGGGGCCTCTGGACCTGCATATCGTGTGGAAGAATAGTGGGAATCAAAGAGACACACGCGCTGGTCTGCGATGAGTGCGATGTAAAGATGTCTCGTGTTCTCCCAGTGGTGGATCGCTTGACTTCGAAGGAGCCTGAAAGAAGGGTCTACGGGCGTGCTGACCACGGTGAGCCTTTCAAGAGATAGCTTCAAGGGTACCTCAATAACGAGATTGCCAGCGCCTTAGGGAGAAATAGTGTGACGTGGGTGTCCTCCGTGTCGGCAATGCGATATTCACGGGGGCCCGCACGTCTTTGGTTAATCTAGATCCGGATTCCGTCCCCTTTCGCCAGGCACCATCTGCCTAGTGATGAGTCAGGGCCTCTTCAACAACGCTGAGTGAGACCTTGGGACTTGCAGACTCCATTTCCTTTAGTTGCTTGCGCGCTTTCTCGGTAATCTCGAATCGAGGACCGCCTGTCAGAGACCAATCCCTGGACTCGACACGTCGAGCAAGCCCTGCCTTCTCGAGAGACTCAAGAATCGGCAACGGTTCTGCAATATTCGTATGCAATGACACGAAACCCAGTGGGCAGGATCCCTTAGCCATATCCAGCGCTTGTAGTACAGTAATCATTTTCTTGTCCATTCTTTCACCTCATTTCGTTCTTGATCAATGACTCCCCTTGTTGATGCGTCGTTCCATTGCTTTCTGGACCCTTTCCTTTGCAATCATCATTGCAACGGCCCTCGGAAGCATCACGACATCACCGCTGATTGAGCTGGTCAACACCAGCTTCGTGTTCTCCCTGATCTTGGAATCGATCATGGCGAACGCTTCATCGATGCTCTTGCCAAGATACTCAGCATAAGAGCCTATCACGCCTCCAGAGTTGGCAAGCATATCGGGCAGAATTAGAATGCCCTTCTTGAAGAGTATCTCTTCTCCGGCTGGAGTCGTCGGGTTGTTTGCACCTTCAACTATGAGCCCTGCTCTGATCTTGCTTGCATTGCGGTCCGTGATGACATTTCCAACCGCAGCCGGAATCAGCACATCACATTCTACTTCGAGAACCTCGTCTCTGCCAATCTCTTTGGCTCCCTTGCAGTGTTTACAGGAGTGTGCCTCATCTGTTGCGTACGCATGCTTCATTGCTACGTCAATGTCAATGCCTTTGGCACTGTAAGCTCCTCCCCAGAAGTCTCCTATGGCTACGATTTTTGCACCCTTGCGAACGAGATACTTAGCCACTTCCGATCCCACATTGCCAAATCCATGGATTGCGACTGTGAGACCATCGACTGTCTTTTGGACCGGGACAAACTCAGAGAGTATGCCTAGCGTTGTCTCTATACCGACCCCAAGTCCGAAACCCGTCGTTCCAAGTTCATGAGGAATTCCTCCCATTCTCTCAGGCTTTCCAGTTGCAGCCTTCTTGTCGCCAATGACTTCGACAAATGCTGCGATTTCTTCTTCACCTACGTTCATGTCAGGGGCAGAAACCCATTCGTCTGGCACGTGAGCTGATACAGCTCTTGCGAATGACCTGACATAGGACAGCTTGTCAATTGAATATGGATCTGCATTAATGCCGCCTTTGGCTCCTCCGAATGGAAGACCCGCAAGTGAGCATTTCCAGGTCATTGTCCTCGCTAGGCCGAAGACTTCATGCGGCGTTAGGCCTGCTCTGATTCTAAAGCCGCCCTTTCCTGGGCCCAGTGCCGTATTGTCTATGATGAGCATCCCTTCCATACCCAGGTTCGGGTCATAGACACGAAGGACCTTCTCAGGGCCCCATTTGTCACTGAAAGCAGCAACGTTAACATCCTCGAGCATTCGCTCGAGCATAGCCATCTGCTGCGATTGAACTTCTGTCGATGCATCCTTCAATGTTGCCATTCTTCATCGCTCTTCTGGCTTCTTTGTTGAAGCTCGTGCCTTTCTCGCCGAGTGGAGTACACTTAACTCCGGTGGACCCCCGACCGGAGACCAGTGCCAAAGAATGTACCAAAGTGGCTTGGAAAGTGCATTTGCATACCATTCATCCAGACGTTATGTGCAGAAAGTACACTTATAGTGGGCTTGCCTACCGCTGGCATTTTTGGTATTGCATTCACACAAAAGTATTAATTATGTCACATTGGTCCCATCTGTGTGCCAGATCTTCTATCCGACAAGAGCAATCTCACTATTCTTGAGGAATTGGTATCGGGACAAGCGGTTGGTGTCAATCTTAGCGAACTTTCTCGGGTTCTAGGTCATCATAGGCACACAATTGCAGGCAGGGTTCAAGACCTCATGGACCACGGAGTCCTAGATGTCCCACATGTTCCGTTCATCGGCTTGGGCAGGGTCTACCCTCTGTTCGTGATTCTATACCTTGAAGCTCCAGATGACGCTCGATTTGAGAAATGGATTAAGGAAGACCCGTATATATTCGCGGCTTTCAGAACTAGGCAATCAGACTTCAACACCCTGCTGTTCGTATACCACCAGGACTTGACGAGCTATCTCCGGTGGAGGGAGTCCCTTCCCTCAATCATGAGAACTGAGTATGACATTCCCGAAGAGATGGCCTCATTTCTATCTAGTTCATTCTATCACTCTAACGAACTGACAATCAAACATGAACCCTCTTCTGGGTTGAGTCTTATGATGAAGGAGGCTCACCATAACAACTCTCAGCATCTGAACGGACTTAGTCTCGCAGACCTTGATTTCGAGATACTGAAGTGCCTTACTTCCGGTGTGGGTCTCAAGATCAATGAAGCACATTTGTGTCAGAAGACGGGATTGCATCGAAAGACTGTCGAGAAGCGAATTGCGTCGATGATGGAGGAAGAATACATCTCCCGCCCGGTGTGCAATTTTCCCAACTACTTCGTCCCTCCTGACTACATACTGACACTGTCGCTGGTAGAGGTGAAGAAACAGTGGGAGAAAATCGTGCGCGAGATTGTTGTCGACCCGCATGTTCCCATGGCTCTCAGGACCGTGCAAGGAAGGTACAATCTCCTAATACTCGGAAACCACGAGAGCATAGGCGACTATCTTCAATGGGACGAAGGATACAGGGAGAGATTCCCTGGGGCATTTGGTGGTGCCAGCGTTACATACCTGACACCCCGCATGACCATCTCCTTCAACTACAATATCGTTGCTCTGATGTTCATCCGGAAGAAAATGGAGATGTATAAAGGAAGAAAGTTCAGGGAGCTTCTTGAACCAAGACACTAGATCATCGCATTCGAGGGTTCATGCGGAGAACTAGTCTTCCAGCGTGAGCTCGCGAGAAATAAAGCCACACTGAAGTCCTTTGGCCTTCATCGATAGTGGCCGTATGCTCTGTGCTCGGACACGATTGCACGAGACCGCCAGAATGACATATCAGTCCATCAGTCTGAGCCAAGATTGCTGCATTTGGAATCAGAAATGCTCTTGGGTGCAAGAAGCTCGTAAAAACAGGGTCCTGATTGTCCACGGTTGCTATTTGACCGTGCATCTTTAATAGGTGGAGCTTCAAGCCGCGGATGGCTTCCTTATCACTTCTCAAGGGAGGAATATCAACTTGGAAGAGGAAACACACGGCAGCATGGCTAACAACCCGTTCGAAATCGCTCAGCACCAGATTGACATCGTCGCGAAGCGATTAAAGGTCGATCCGGGCATAATTGAAATCATAAAACAACCCAAACGCGTCTTGGAAGTGGCAGTTCCCATAAGGATGGACAACGGTCAGTTGCGGGTCTTCCGCGGTTACAGAGTCCAACACAATGATGCGCGCGGTCCCTTCAAAGGTGGCATCCGGTACGGTCCAGGAGTAAACATGGATGAGGTGAAGGCACTCGCTACTTGGATGTCAATGAAAACAGCAGTAATGGACATTCCATACGGTGGAGGAAAAGGCGGAATCATATGCAACCCCAAAGAGATGAGCAGCGCCGAGCTTGAGAGGCTGACCCGCAGATTCACCGCCGAGATTAGCTCTATCATCGGACCACTGAAGGATATCCCTGCTCCCGATGTGAACACGAACCCGCAGACGATGGCTTGGATAATGGATACCTATAGCGCTACTATGGGCATCGCTGAGCCCGCAGTTGTGACAGGTAAGCCCATCTCCCTTGGGGGATCCCTCGGTCGAAACGAAGCCACTTCTCGTGGTGTTGTGATATGTGCCAGAGAGGCAGCCAAGGTGACCGGAGCAAAGCTTCAGGGCGCCACTGTGGCAGTAACTGGATACGGAAACGTTGGCTACAATTCGGCATGGCTTGCTCAAGAACTTCGCATGAGAGTTGTCGCTTGTAGCGACTCCCAAGGCGCTATCTACAATCCAGATGGTTTGGATGCTCGAAAAGTCGGTGATTTCAAGGCAAGGACTGGCACGGTCAAGGGTTACCCTGGATCGAAAGAGATTCCCATTGACAAAGTGGTCGAACTGGATGTCGATTTTCTGTTCCCCTGCGCTCTGGAAAATGAGATTACATCGACTAACGTAGAATCAGTGAATGCGAAGATTATCATTGAGGGCGCAAATGGTCCCACCACACCCGAAGCTGATGAAGTTCTATACAGAAATGGAACCTTCCTTGTTCCTGACATCTTGGCCAATGCCGGAGGAGTGACGGTCTCTTACTTCGAATGGCTTCAGAACCTACGGCGCGAGTATTGGACTGAACAGGAAGTTAATGTTAAACTCGAGGCACGCATGGTGAAGGCATTTCATGAAGTCTATGACATTGCCAAGAAGGAAAACGTCCACATGAGAACGGCAGCATTCATGCTGGCCGTGGGCAGAATAGCATCAGTTATGGAGACGCGTGGTCTGTTTCCATAGAGTTCCATAGGGTACTCGGAGGACTATCCATCAGGATGGTCCTCCACTTCTTTTACACATCGGCATGGATCATGCGGTCGAAACACTGGAGAATAAGTGGCACTAGGGTGAGCACGTGCACCAGCAAAAATCAGTGCCTCGAACGAGGAGGCACGAGTTGCGCATGATGTCTCCAACATTCTCACTAATCACTGGCCAAATTGCATTAAGATGGGCCGAAGGAGTCCTCGTGAGGAGGTCCCTCCTTCGGTCAGACAAATAACAACTACACTACTATGGGAATATGCCTCTGAGCTCTATCGCCCTAGCGACTCTTTTTACCGCCAGTGCGAGCGCAGCAGTTCGAAGAGTCTTGATGTTGAACTCCATTGCAGTCTTATTGACTTCGTCAAATGACTTGACTAGGATGTCTCGAAGCGCCTGGCTAACCTGCTGCTCACTCCAGAAGAAGTGCTGCAATCCCTGAACCCATTCGAAGTAGGACACAGTAACACCGCCTGCGTTTGCAAGTACGTCCGGAACTACTGTCGTTCCTTTTTCTGCCAGAATAGCATCGGCTTCCGGAGTAGTGGGACCGTTGGCCCCTTCAACTATCAGGGATGCCTGAATGGAATCCGCATTGTCCTCTGTAATTGCGTCGCCCATAGCGCATGGCGCAATAATGGGCACATCCAGTCCGAAGAGCTCTTTGTTGGTTATGGAGTCCGCACCTGGAAAACCTTCAACCGACCTCTTCGGGTGCTTTGCGGCATAGTCGGCCAGCTTTGGGATATCGAGCCCGTGTGGATCGTAGGCACCACCGAAGGCATCTGCTACAGCTACGACTTTGAAGCCGCCTTGATGAGCGAATCTGCAAAAGTAGCTGCCCACGTTGCCGAAGCCTTGCACAGCAAGCTGTAACCCCCTAGTGCTTCGACCTTTCTGTCTCAAGGCTTCCTCCATCACATAGAACAGCCCTCTTCCCGTCGCCTCAGTTCTGCCAACACTGCCACCGATCTCCACTGGTTTGCCTGTAACGACGCTAAGCTCGGTGTGACCAGTCAGCATGGAATATGTGTCCAGCATCCACGACATAACCTCTGGGTTCGTGTTCACGTCCGGAGCAGGTATGTCTGATTCTGGCCCAATCATGTTGATCAGACTGTAAGTGAATCTTCGAGTCAATTTCTTTAGCTCACCAGAGCTGAGCTTCCACGGATCGCACACGACACCGCCTTTGGCCCCGCCGAATGGAATATTGACCACTGCAGTCTTCCAAGTCATCAATGCGGCCAAGGCTTTCACTTCGTCGAGGCTAAGGTCGGGCGAATATCGGATTCCGCCCTTGCATGGTCCTCGGTGATGTGAGTGCTGTACCCTGTAACCTTCAAACATTTCAAGATGGCCGTCGTCCATGATAACTGGGAAATAGGTTATCAGGATCTTATCCGGCTTCTCGAGAATCTTGAGTATGTTCTCGTCTAGCTTAATCGCTTCAGCTGCAAGGTGCAGCTGAGTCAGAACGTTCTCCCAAGGATTAGATTCTGGATTTGACATAGTCAACCGTCCTGAGGTCTTTATAGTGGAACCCGTTCGATTTGGTATTAAACGCTTTCCTAGGTACTCCTCGCCATTCGCGTGGAAACACTGTGTACAGGAGATGGCTTGAGTTTTGTAGAATCCTTCATGTGATATGCACACGCAGCTATCCCCCGTTCGTGCGAAATCTGTTCGACCCGGAAAGCGGTCTCAGCGCCCTGTGCCACTACCTGCCTTCGAATCGAACAACACTTCAAGGGATTCAGATTCTGCAAACAACAGACTGCAACAGAACTGCAATTCTAACGAGCCCGTGGATGCATCCTCTTCTATCTTCTTATGACTTCGAGGAGTTCTGCCAGCCGCGCCTTTACGTCGGTCTCCACAGTTCTCAACTCAGCGAGTTGCCGGATTTGGGACATGCGGGCGGATCGGTAGTCAGCTTCCGATATCTTGCCGGTTCTTCGCTGAGCTTCAATCTTGTCCATCTGAGCAGCTATCTCGTTGCGCCTGTTGATAACGAGTTCGAAGCCGTGCTTTAGTGACATCCATTCAATCATGGCATTACTTCGTTCTTCTTCCATGTGCTCGCGTTTTACTCTCTCTGCTTCCCTTTCTTTGAGCTTCTTGTTTGCGGTCCTGATCTGCTGCTGAAGCTCATACAATCTGGCTTCAACTTCTCTCTTCACTTCGATTATCTGTGTTGAAAGCTGCCATTTCTCCTTATACTGCTGAATATGCTCCTGCTCGGTTATCTCTCTCCTCGCGAGCTTCTCATCGAGTTTCGTGAGATCCATCTGCACTTGCTCGAGCTTTGCCTTGACTTCCTCGTATGACGCACGAAGGGCAGTCCACTCAACACTGAACTGGGTCAGAACCTCTTTCGGGTCTAGCTGTAGGTAGTCTTCGCCGCCCCCTTGGGGTCTTTGGCCATGACTCATCAGCTACATCCGTCCTTGTCTATCAACATAGTTGTCCTACAATGCCTTCACCAATTGGACCGACTTAAGCTTTTTCCGAAGAAAGTGATGCAGAATGGTATTCGCTAGAGGGAAACACGACACCATTTCACCGAAAACTATAACGTGAGGGCCAGCAGGACTTTGGTCGTCGTGAAGGCACATGAATCTGAAGGTAGAACTTGTCCCGCCCGTAAGGAGGAAGCCAAAGCCCAAAGATCCTCTCAAGCTTCCTTTTGGATCAACCTTCACAGATCATATGTTCACAATGCGTTATCGGAATTCAGAATGGTCAGACCCTCAGATTGGACCCTACCAACCGCTGTCGCTCGACCCGGCTGCAATGTGCCTACACTATGGGCAAGGCATATTCGAAGGGATGAAGGCATATCGCAGAGCAGGGAAGGTCTATCTATTTCGCCCCCGGGACAACATCATGCGCTTGAACGATTCAGCCAAGAGAATGGTCATGCCAGAAGTTGACGTTGATTTTGTGCTTGGGTGCCTGAAAGAGCTGGTGAAAACCGAAAGGGACTGGATTCCCGACCTGCCCGGCACATCGTTATACATCAGACCGACGATGATTGCAGTTGAGCCTAAACTCGGCGTTAGAGCATCTCTCGAGTATTTGTTCTACATAATAGTAGGACCCGTTGGTCCGTATTTTCCCGAAGGCTTTAACCCGCTGAAAATCATGGTTTCAGACAAGTATGTTAGGGCTGTGCGAGGAGGAGTAGGGTTTTCAAAGACAATGGGCAACTACGCCGCCAGTCTCTTGGGGGGCAAAGAGGCATCAGATGCAGGTTGTTCCCAAGTACTGTGGCTGGATGCTATTGAACGTAAGTACGTCGAAGAGACAAGCACCATGAATGTGTTTGTCAAGTTTGACAAGGAGCTGGCCACGCCGCCTCTGGATGGGACGATACTGCCTGGCATAACGAGACATTCTGTGATTCGAATAGCGAAGGACTGGAATCTAACTGTGAACGAACGTCGTGTTTCCATTGACGAGATTGCCGACGGAACGAAGTCAGGAAAGGTCAAGGAATTGTTCGGCGCCGGTACTGCGGCCACTATAGCTCCCATTGGAGAGCTTTTGTACCAAGGGAAATCATACGTTGTGTCCGGTGGCAAGACTGGTGACCTGACCCGCAGGCTATATGACGAACTCACTGCCCTACAGTGCGGCGAAGGAAAGGACAAATATGGCTGGGTTGTGAGCGTCTGATTCGTCTCCTGATGCATATCTATATCCGTTGTCCATGGCTTGAACTTCGAATCATAGTGAGGTGTTAGACCTGCCTGCACAACTGACTGTCGATTACACCAAGTGCACTGGATGTAGAATCTGCGAGCTAGCTTGCAGTGCGAAGAAGGAGGGCCTCTTCAACCCCGCTCTTGCCCGTCTCAAGATAGTCCGTTACGACGACTTAGGGATGGACATTCCCAATGTGTGTGGCCCCTGTGATGAGGCTCCTTGTGTTGATATTTGTCCCGTCTATGCGATGCGGCGCGACCCCCTCTCAAGAATGACGTATCTGGATGAGGACAAGTGTATCCTCTGCAAGTCCTGTGCCGGGGTATGTGTCAACGGTGTGATTAAGCTGGACACCTCACGAATGAGAATTATAAAGTGTGACCACTGTGGAGGCGATCCTGAGTGCGCCAAGGCCTGTCCGACAGGTGCCATACAATATGGCTCCATTTCTCAATCGACCATCAGGGGTCGGCATGGTAAGATGATACACTACCTCAAGGAGATAGAGCGGACTGCGTTAGCAGAACAAACCGACGGGGAGAAGTAACGTGCAAGTCGGAGGATATGCTGGGAAGATCCTGAGGGTAAACTTGACCGATAGCAGTTTTCATGTGGAGCCCTTGCCGTCAGAATGGGTCCGCGAATATGTAGGGGGAGATGGCTTCGCGGCAAGGATGCTCTTCTCGGAATTGAAGCCGAGAATAGACCCACTTGGCGAAGACAACAAGCTGATAATCGCCACAGGCCCGGTCACTGGCACGTTGTGGCCCATGAGCGGTCGGACTGTATTTGTATCGAAGGCGCCTCTGACAGGGATATGGGGAGAGAGTCATGTCGGCGGCTTTCTCGGACCTGAACTCAAGTATGCGGGATACGACCTTCTGGTTGTGGAGGGTAGGTCCGATGAGCCCGTTTACATTTCAATCGAGGACTCGGACCTCGAGCTGATGAAAGCAGCCGAGTTATGGGGTCTGAAGACAAATGAGGCTACAGCCGCCATCAAAGGAAGGCATTCAGATCCAGACACCCAAGTGGCTGCCATCGGGCCGGCTGGGGAACGCCTTGTGAGATTCGCATCGGTAATAGTGAACAACGCACGGGCGGCCGGAAGGACTGGCATGGGCGCAGTCCTGGGCTCGAAGAAGGTGAAAGCCATCGCAGTAAGAGGGCATAAGGCACTCGAGGTCAGTGATCACGATGAATTCGTTAGACTTGCGAAGGCCGCACATAAGCGAGTTCGGGAGAACGGTCAAGCCAGAGAGATGCACAAGTGGGGCACCTGGATTCTGACTTCAGTTAAGCAGACGATTGGGGAACTGCCCACATACAACCATCGTACTGGTGTGTTCGACGGCTGGGAGAAACTCAGCGGCGAATACATACGACCAAGGTACACAATTTCAGATAGGGCTTGTTTCGGCTGCAGTCTAGGCTGCAAGAAGGTCAACTACGTTCGCGAGGGACCGTATGCCGGGACGTTTGGGGAAGGGCCTGAATATGAAGGTCTGATGTCATTTGGTAGCCTGTTAGGTATCGCAGACTTTCCGACCGCTTTGAAAGCAAATCAATTATGCAACGGACTCGGTCTTGACATGATCTCCACAGGAGCCACAATCGCGTTCGCAATCGAGGCGTTTGAGAATGGCGCTATCGATGAAAGCATCGCGGATGGGATGAAACTGGAATGGGGCAACAGTGAGCAGGCTCTGCGACTGCTTGAGATGATAGCCAAGAAGGAGGGCATTGGCAAGCTGTTGGCAGAAGGAAGCAGAGCGGCGGCCAAGAGCATCGGTCATGGAAGCGACAAGTACGCAATCCACGTTAAGGGGCTCGAGATGTCAGGCCAAGACGGTCGAACTCACCGGAGCATAGGCCTGTCTCATGCCACTGCGGCCCGCGGGGCCGACCACCTTCGGAGTCTCGTGACCGTCGATCAGCTTGGATATCAGGAAGTGGCTGCCAAGAGATGGGGTCGCGACAAGCTGCCGGAGATAGTTGATCCCTACACAGAGAAGTACAAGGCTGCTGCTGTCGTAGAGACTGAGAATGTGTACTGCATCAGGGACTCGATGATTGTCTGTTGGTATTCGGTGTCATGGCCTCCAATCTTCTGGCTTGATGATTTTGCGCAAGTGCTGCCAGTTGTGACGGGGGTCGATTCACTCGGGTCTACAGATGAGTTGCACAAGATTGCTGAGCGTCAAGTAACGCTGAAGCGGCTGTTCAATGCCCGAGAAGGCATTGACAGGAAGGACGATCGATTGCCCACCAGATTCACAGAAGAACCGATGCCCGAAGGTCCCGGGAGAGGACAGAGAGTGAATCTTGAGCCCATGCTGAACGACTACTACAAGCTGCGCGGATGGAACCTGAAGAACGGACTCCCCACAGACGAGACCCTGCAAAGGCTATCACTTGAGTGGACTCGCACTGGCGTTCGACGGGAGTAGGCATTCCCCGCCGACCGAATAGGATATAGACAAGCGCTCGTATCTGTAAACAGGCATTTTTAGCATGCCATCAGGGAGAGATATGTGATTATGGCAAACAAGAACATAGTAGTATCGCTGTTTGTAGTGTTCTTGGTTGCTTCGTTTGCTGCCTTTGCACAGACAACACTCCCACAATCAAACAATAACACTCAAACCATCGCTGAGCCAATTGGCTATCGTGCGCTTGCTGATTGGTCCGGATCAAGTGCTCTGATGCGGGAATACTTACTACCCGCAGGTAGTCCGGCCACCACCTACGTGCCATCAGCAGGTCCGAGCTATCCGACGGCCATAACGTACGATGCCAATGGTTTCATCTGGTTCACAGACATCTTCAACAACAGGGTTTATCGTCTGACACCGGCGACAGCAATCAACCAAACGTCTACTACAGCTTTGAAGTGGCAACTGCCTCTCTTTTTGAACATGACACGCGGTCCTGCACACATCATCGTTGATGATGCTCATACCTCCGTGTGGTTCACCGACTACGTCAGCATGCAGATTAGCTGCCTCAATTGGACAACCAATCTGCTCAGGGATTGGACTATCCCAGGGAACCTGAACATTCATCCATGGGATCTGCTTATGGACCCGGCAACCGGTCACATCTGGTTCACTGGGCTCAATTCATCTAGGTTCTGTGAGTTAATTCCACCCAATAATGCGCTAATCATCTACAACTTGATAGTCATGGGTGACACAGGCGGGCCACTACCTGTGAGTCTTGCCGAAATGAAGCCAAATGGGCCGAGATTCTACATGACGGACTTCCGTCTTGACTTTCTCTACAGGGTTCAGTTCATGAACCCTGGAGCAGGTGCCTCGGTCTTCCCACTCGTGCCTGGTGGCTCTAGCTTGGCGCTTGTCCTAGATAGCAAGCAAGACGTATGGGTTAGTCAACCTGCAAGTGACTTTGTGAATGAGCAGCTCACTGGCAGCAATTACAAGAAGACAGGAAGCATAACCTCAATGGGAACAACACTGGAGGATGACATGAATGTTGTTGCCCCCAACTCGGTAAATATCCCCATTCACATTACTCCAGTAAGAGCCGCGGAATACACGACTCCCCCTCAGGTCATAGGTGATCCGTTGAACGTATGGAACGTTCCTTCCTCACCATCGGGGCCCTGGGGAATTGACACCGATACCAACGATAGCGCATGGTACGCCGAATACACAGGGAATCAAATCGGAATGATAACTCCTTCGACCAACAAGACACTTGAGTTCATGGTTCCGACAGCTAATTCCCACCCGCTCTACCTCACTGTGCCACGCTTCGGCATGCCACCCTATGCGACGCACGTATGGTTCACGGAGTTTACGGGCGGGAAGGTCGGTGAGCTTTTCACTGGCACCTTTGTGGACGTTCGGGCAGCACCATCCATTCCGCCACAGTATCCTCCTCCGAATCCTGGCTCCATTCGTTGGACTGCTGAGCCCGGAGCCGAGATATGGATTGACGCACCCAGCAACGGATTTAGCTCTGCACACCATGACATCCCTGAGAGAGGCGTTGTGAACCATCTGTACGCTCGTGTGGCGAACTTGGGCTTCTCTGCAGCCACCAACATCAATGTGAAGTTCTATTACCACAACATGTCCGTGGCGTTTGCGGAGTTCGTCCCATTGCCGCCATCTACGCCATCGGTTACTGTGTGGTTCCCGATAGGTAGTACGACGATAGCATCATTGGCACCCAGTCTCTCTACAGACGTGTATGTGGAGTGGACAATCAACTCAACAGTGCCCGACCACTTCTGCATAGGCGTCCAAGTGTATACTTCAGGCGACATCAACCTGTATGACAACGTTGCCTATCGGAACTTCGAGATATTCAGCGTCCTTGCAGGTGTCCCCACTACACTCTACCTGCCAGTCTGGGCCACCAACTTCCTGAATGCGACTGGCACGCTGAGCGTGTCATTGTCCGGTGTTCCAGATGGCTGGACTGCAGTTGTCAAACCCAACGGCGTTTCTGTAGGACCGGGCAAGTCTACGCTACTGAACCTCACTATCCAAGTGCCTTCATCCGCAAAGGCTGGCATGCGTGCGGTGATAGAGGTCACGGGCATGATCGATGGAACCACGACTGGAATGCTCTGGGTTGAAGTCGATGTCGTTGCTCAGACCACTACACAGACGCCGCCAATCAGTACGCTTGATGTGGGTTTCTTGGCAGGTGGATTCGTAGCGGGCGTTGTGTTGATGCTACTGATACGCAGACGCGGAAAGTAACAACCTTTGGGTTAGGAATTGACGTTCCTGACCCCCTCTCTTTCTTTTCTAACTCCTTCACTAGCTAATACGGAGATAATGCCGGGATTGGTGTCCCGGTCTTGACACGCCTCGATTGGTCAGCAGAGAGTTACCGATGAGGCCTCTGCCTGATTCTATGACAAACCAGCCTAGGCGCCTGGGCGAGCAATCGAAAGGTAAAGTACATCCTCATACCCGAGAATGCCGTATCCGGACGGGTTCTCGAGCTTGACGTAGTCATCATAGACCTCGCTCACGCGCACGTTCGGTATCTTGGCTAGTGTATCTTTCTGCATATAACGCAGGTAAACGGTGAAGACCTGCCCGCTGCTCTTCATCTCCTCGAATATAATCCTCCAGTTCGGCATTCTAGAATCCTCTGAACAAAAACTGCGTAGATATGGGCATTTAATGCTTGCTCCCAAGATTGGCGCCGTATCTCTTTAATCAGCTAGGCCTTCTTGCAGGTCGCGACACGGTCCAGATTAGCGTGAATCGATTTCCGCCTGACCTGAGTCACTGCAAACGATTCAACCAAAATACGTCTCAGGAACGAACAGTCGATAGCGTCATAAGGGCCCTAACCGTCCCTCAATGCTTGAGCATGCTCTTCTCAGAGATAACCCCTGGCGTCCACTCCGTAAGAGGGAAGTTCGCTCCGGAATTTGGCTTCATCTCAAGCTACTTGGTCGTAGAAGGTGAGGAAGTTCTCGTTATTGATCCGGGTACTGTGGGGGACCCAGGGGAAGACATTCTGAAGGCAATCGACTCCCTTGGAATGAAACCAAAGCGCTGTGTTGTAGGCATCTTGTGCACTCACGGTCACCCTGATCACATTGGAGGTGTCTCTAGGCTGCGAAGAGCAACCGGCGCCCCGGTAATGATTCACAGCGGGGACAAGGAGCTTCTCGA
>Ga0153916_10000236_pt1 | contig 35636 bp, 29 predicted proteins | sample Opewatmetagenome_FD_109642 | JGI IMG/M metagenome (GOLD analysis project Ga0153916, IMG submission 109642) | Freshwater wetland microbial communities from Ohio, USA - Open water 3 Core 3 Depth 4 metaG | ecosystem: Environmental > Aquatic > Freshwater > Wetlands | place: USA: Ohio, Lake Erie...
AGAAGCCCGGAATCGCAGGAGGGCGAAATGAAAAAGCCATTTCTTCTCTTGGTTCCCGTTGTTTTCCTGGCCGCGGGCCTGATTCTGAGCTCCGCGGGGCCGAGGGCGGCAGCCTCTCAAGCCGGGCAGGAATACAAGCAGGACAAGCCCTATACCCGAGAGAATCCCGGACCTTGGGCTGGCGCACAGGACAAGCATGTGCCGGAGATCACGTATGAAAAGATGGGCACGGGGCTGATGGTCACGGTAAAAATCGACAACCACCCCATGGACCCCAAAAAGCCTCATTACATCATGTGGATCCGGCTGGAAGACGCCAACGGCAAGGTGCTGGGGAAGCACGACTTTGCAGCCACCGACCCGGCTCCGGTCGCGACTTTCCACGTTCCGTCGGTCCTAGCCAAACTGAAGGCCTTCGAGCGCTGCAACGTCCACGGGATCTGGATGAGCGAGGCGAACGTCGAGTTCAAGTGACGGTCTGACCGCCGGCCATTCTCCATCCTTGACACCCGCAAAGGGTGAGATATAACATGGTGAGCCATTTTCCATCCCTCAAGGAGTGTCCTAGGGTTATAATGGATCATTGACATGTTCAGCTCAAGAACCTGGCGAGGACGGCCATCCTGGATCCTGGGAGTTGCCCTGGCTGCTCTGTCCCTTCCCTTTTGTTCCGGCTGCAGCCGCAAGCCGTCGTTCAAGAATATCATCCTCTTCATCGGCGACGGGATGTCCGTCGAATCCGAAATCGCGGCCAGCCGCTATCTCTACGGCGAGGACCGGGCCCTCGCTTGGCATTCGCTGCCGGGGCAATCCTATGTCTCGACCTGGGACGTCACCGCCTACGACAGGAACGCCAGGGGAGCCCATCGGGCCGCGTATTCGGACGCCGTTTTCGAGCCCGCGCTCGGCTATGACGTCCGGATGGAAGGTCGTCGGCCCTATCCAGATGAAGGCCGGCTCGAGGCCGCTATCCCTGTGTCGAAACCCGCCACCGATTCGGCCTCGGCGGCGACGGCGTTGGCGACTGGAGTCAAAACGGCCAGCGGCAACATCGCCTGGCGGCCCGGAGACAAGCCCTGGGGCGGGCTGCCCACGATCGCCGAGGAGTTCCGGGGCAGGCGGGGAGGGGCGATCGGCATCGTCACCACCGTGCCCTTCAGCCACGCGACTCCGGCCGCGTTTGTCAGCCATAACACCAGCCGGAACCACTACTACAGCGGGTACAAAGGTTACGTGGGCCTCGGCATCGCCGACGAAATCATCCTCCTGGTGAAACCCGACGTCGTCATCGGCGGAGGGAATCCCGTCTTCGACAACCCGGGCTTCGACGCGGGCAAAGGATGCCTATCGGAAAGCCTCTATAAAGCTCTTCACTCGTCGACGGACTATGTCCTGGCAGAGAGGCAAGCCGGCGCCGACGGGGCGCGGACGCTCAACGAGGCGACGGAAAAAGCCCTGAGCCAGGGCAAGAAGCTCTTCGGGCTCTTCGGCGGCAAGGACGGGAATTTTGAAATCCCCGTCCCGGAAAACAGCCCCGGCTCGCCGAAGCTCGTGAGAGAAGCCCCGGAAGACCTGTCCCTCAAGGACGCGACACTCGCGGCCCTGCGGGTCCTTAGCAGGGACCAGGACGGTTTTTTCCTCATGGCGGAGCAGGGAGATATCGACTGGGCCAATCACGACAACGATTTCCGGGGATTAATCGGAGCCATGTGTGACCTGGAAGTCGCCGTCAGGGCAGCCGTGGCATTCGTCGACCAGCCCGGCGACGATATCGATTGGACGAACACCGTCCTGCTGGTAACTGCTGACCACGCAACAGGGGGCTTGCGCCTGAACCCAGCCAAGCCCCTGGGAGTGGGGCAGCTGCCCCTTCAGATTGCCAGGGCCGAGGTGGAGGCGGCTAGGCCAATGAACGGGAACGGTAGCCGTTCTGCTCCGGCACCTCCCGCTCCGGCCGCTTTCAGGTCTCCCCAGATCTACCCTGACGGCGAAGTGAGCTATTCGACGATCGGCCATACGAACGAGCTCGTGACACTCGCCGTTTCCGGCTCGGCTGCGCCTCTTTTCATGGAGTACAAGGGATGGTGGTACCCCGGCCCCATCGTCGACAACACTCAGGTCAACGCCGGAATGCGCGAGGCCCTGGGACTCGGAGTCCTTAATGCGGTTGCCGTCCCGAACGGCGTAGGCGCCAGCGCCCCGGGTCCGTCCGCTCTAGGCGCCCGGAGATAAGAATCCCACCTTCGAGCCCCCCGCGCGGGCTTCTTGAGAATAGGGCTTCGCTTCGCGACCCGAGTGACTTGACCCGGACGACCTTCTGCTCGAGGGACTTGAATTCCTTTCCGTTGGGCAATCCCATATACGATTCGTAGACGAATTCGTCCGGGCCGAGCCACTTTGTCACATTGCGCACCTTGACCTTGCCTCCGGACATCGGGTCGGGCCAAAGGCCTTCTTCGGTCATGGTTTTCCCGGACGCGTCGCGGACGCCTGCCGTTTGATAGACCGCCGTGCTCGTATTGTCCATCCAGAGGATGATGTATTTCTTCTGGAGATTGTCGTAGCCCATGATCTGAAAGCCCTCGAAGGGCTGGCCCATCATCGTCCCGGAGTACGTCATCTTCAGAAAGCGGCCCCCCAGGATGAGCTCGGCCCTGGCTGTGTTTTCGGACTTCGCCGGAGGCGCACCCGGCGTCATCCACATCGTCGCCGTGGCCTTCCACTCGCCAACGAATTGTTTAAAGTAGGCATGGTTCTCGCCGACGGCGCCCAGTTTCATGTACATCTCCATGGCCTTCTGCTGGTCCTGCGCTGATTGAGCCTGGAGCCAGGGGCCCGACACGAGCGCCAATAGAATCGTCAATAATGCCCAGGCCGCGCGCCCGGCGTTGTTCTTGGTCACGGATCCCTCCTTTGTGAAAACGCTCGCTTGCATTTTATACGATCATCAAGGGGCTTAGAGCTCCTTGAGCCGGATATTGCGGAACTCGACGATGGAGCCGTGGCCCAGGAATCCGATCCGGCCGCGGTCACGCTTCAAGCCCGGGTGGTCGCGGTGATCGACCGTCCCCCCGGCGCTCGCCTGGTCGAGGTCGGCGTCCACGACGACCGTCCCGTTCACGACAACCCTGACCCTTCGGCCCTTGGCCATGATCTCCTCGGTATTCCACTCCCCCACAGGCCGCAGAATCCCTCTTCTGGCCGGGACGACGCCGTAGATCGAGCCATGGAACTGGTAGGGCTGCAGATCCCGGTACACTGGCGACCCGTCCTCGAGGACCTGGATCTCCATCCCGGCGTAGGCCGCGTCGCCCTCGAGCGGCGCCCGGATCCCGACGCCGTTGTTGGCCGCCGGGGTCAGCTTGAACTCGAACCGGAGGACGAAATCCGAATACTCCTTTTCGGTGAACAGGTTGCCGCTGCCCCGCTCGGGGTGGGTGACGATCCTGCCGTTCTCGGCCGCGTAACCACCGAGCTCTCCCGTCCAGCCGCCGAGGTCATTCCCGTTGAAAAGGGAAGCGAAGCCTTCGCTCCTCTCGGCATCCGTCAAATCCGGGGCCCCGGCGTCGCGCGGGATCTCCCGGATGTAGATATTCTTGAACCAGAGCGGATTGCCGTGGGCCTGGAGCTCGATCTGACCGGCTGGGTAGATCGGCTTGTCCCGTTCCCAATAGTTCTCGAGGGGGGTGTTGTCAACGACCATCCTGTCGTTGAGATACACGGTGACGCGCTCGCCGATCATGATGATCCGGAACGTGTTCCATTCGCCGACGGGCTTGTCGGCCTTCTCGAGGGGTTTTCGGGACCCTTTCTGATTGTTGTACAAGCCCCCCGAGCCCTCCGTATTGGCGGCCGCGTCCCAAATCTGGACCTGGGGTGACCCCCTGAGATAGATACCGCTGTCCCCGCCCTTTTCGATTTTCCAATCGACGAGCATTTCGAAATCCCCATAATCCTTGATCGAGCATAGGCTTTCGCCCTCGCCGTCGAAGGCCAGGACGCCATCGGCTACCCCCCAGTGGGCGCGCATGGAGCCATCCGCTGCGGCCTGGGCGATCTTCAATTCCTCGGGCGTCATCTTGGCCCGCGCGGGCGGGTCGGCGACCAAGCCCTTCCAGCCGTCGAGGCCGCGGCCGTCAAAGAGAGAGACAAACCCGCCCTGGTTCAGGCGGTCGGAAATAACCTTGGCGACCAGCCCCTTTTCAGAGGGGTCTTCACCGAGCGCCTCGACACGCCTGAGGACCGAGATCACCTCCTGGCCCGAGAGCCACCTTTCTTCGGCCGATTGCACCGAGGCGATGTCCAGAAGCGCCTGAACGGCGGTTGCCCGGAGGGCTTGGTTCCCCAACCAGTCCGAGAGGATGCGGAAAGATTCGGGTCCCCGGAGTTCCGCCAACCCCATAAGGACGGCCTTCCTGTCGTCATCATCTTTGGGCATGGCCAGGGCATTTTTGAGCAGGTCGAGCTTTTTGAACCATGGTAAATCCGCCGCCTTGACAAGCCGGACATATCCTTCGAGGGCCAGGAGGAGATGTCTCCTGTCCGCCGTCGTCGAAACAATCCGGAGGAGTTCGTCCGCCGCCCCGAAATCGGGCCACCAGGATAGAGCGTAGACGGCCGCTCGCTGGACCTGCGGATCGCTGCTCCGGGTTTCGTCGATGACCGTCTGGAGGGCCTTGGCTCCGGCGACGCGCGGCAGCACCTTCAGAATGACGGCTTTTTCGGCCACCGGAGCTTTTGCCATCAGGCCGAGAAGGCCGTCTGCCCTGCGCTCCGGGTCGGGATTCCGGCCGGCGGCGGCGGCGACGGCGCTTTGGAGATTCAACGTTTCCCCGCTGTCCGAGGCCGAGAAGAGCAGGCCGAGAATCCGGCCAAGATCCTTTTCTTCGGCGAGTTTCGCCAGGGCCGCTATGGCCGCGGCCCTGACAGCCGGCTCGGGGCTTGCGGCCTGGCCGAAGACGAGGTCGAGCCGGTCGCGAGCTCCCTTTTCGGCCAGAACCTCGATCAGGGCGGCCCGTCCCGCCGGAGGCGCCGAATCCATAAGGCGGGCCGCTTCGGGAACGACGAGCCCGGCCTCGAAGCCGAGGACGACCTCCTTGGCGGCGCCGGTCTCCGAATCGTCCCCGGAGCTGAAGAAAGGAAAGATGTCGGCGAGAACATCCGCCCCACCGAGACGGACGGCGGCTGGGATGGCCGCGAGGCGGACGGCCTCGTCCGGACTCCGGAGCGCTTCGCGCGCGGCGGGCAGGGCGGCCGGGTCTCCGCGCCGGCCGAGCATGGACACGATCTCGGCCCGGATTTCCGCTGGCGAGCGGACGGCCTTCTCGACCCAGAGGGCCGTGGCCTCGCGCCCCGCGATCGCCGATGAAAGCTCGAGCGCCGAGCCGCGGAGCTTCACGTCCGGACTGCCCGCGGCGGCCAGCAGGTCGGGCAAGGCCCGGTCCTTGAGGGTTTGAACGAGAAGCCCGAGCGCATTCGAGGCGATGTGGCTTTCGGCCGCCGTACCGTAGTTCTTGAGCAGCGCCCGGCAGATGGATAGACCTTCCCGAGCTTTCCCGGATTCGATGAGGCGGCGGGCGTAGAGAAGATAGAGGGAAGGCGCCTGCGACCTTTCATAACGCGACGCGGCGACCGTCGCCTTATCAAGGACGCGTCCGGCCCTCGGGTCGCCGATATTGGCCAGGGCGAAGAGGGCCGCCTGCCGGAGATCTTCGTCGGGGCTCTCGGCTAGAGGCAGGAACCTCTTCACGGCCTCACGGCTCCTCATCTGTCCGAGAGCCTTGATGAGGGTCACCTTGGCTGTGGCCGGAGCCCGGCCCAGGGCTTTGAGGAAGACCGCCTCCGCTCCGGGCTGCCGCGCGGCGAGCAGAGCCTGTGCGGCCGGCTCGGCGAGCGCTCGATCCGTGAGGTACTTGGCCAGGGGCTTGACGGATTCCTTGCCTCCCGTCCACTGGACCTGGGAAATGAGGAAAGCTTTGACGTCCTTGTCCGCCGCCCTCTCGATCGAGCGGAGAACCGCCCCGACATAGAGGAGGCGCTCTTTTTCCGCGCCGGGTCTCATCACGTAGATGGCGAGGCCGTTAAGGGCGAAGCGGGCGGCGCTGTCTTCCCCAGCGCCCGGAGGGAGGACACGTCCGCAGACTTCTTCAACGGCTGAGGGACCAAGCTCGACAAGTTCGCCGCAGAGGGAATCCCGTCCGGCCGTGTCGGCGGCGGGAAATCGGGCCAGGAGACCGGCGACACGGGGTTTTAAGAGCGCGGTGTCCTCCGGCGCGCCGAGTCCGAAAAGGGAGTGAGTCGAGGATAAGATCACGAGCATCATGAACGCTGGCCATCTCGTCTGTTTCATGGTCTCTCTCCTCCGCAATGACTCCGCCTACAGCCCCCAAGGAGCCCGCATGGGCTGTTCGGCCAGCCGGTTGGCCTCCTCGTCTCCGATGAACCGCTGTTTCTCGGGGTCGAAGCCGAGCGGCCGGCCGAGCTGGACGGCGATCTTGGCCAGGTTGACCAGAGTGCAGGACCGGTGCCCGTTCCGTTCGTTGAGGGCGAAACGGCGGCGCGTCCGGACGGCCTCGGCGAAGTCCGTGATACGGGGCTCGGGGTCGGGCAGGGGGGCGATGAGGTCCCTGAGGTTCGGGATGTCGGATTCGAGCCCTCGGTACAATTTCCCCTTCGGACCTTCCAGGAACGGCGCTTTCTGGTCCCTGTTTTCCCCGTCGAGCACGATCGTGCAGCCGTCGGCGTACTTCATCTCGATCCGGCGCCACGAGCCGCAGGCGTCGGGGTGCTGCTGGGGGCAGTCGGCTGAGACTTCGACGGGGCTCGTGTCGTCCTTTTCGAGGAGATACTGAACAGGGTCGAGATAGTGCATCCCCATGTCGCCCAGGCCGCCGCCGTCGTAATCCCAGTAGCCCCGGAAGCTTCCGTGGACGCGATGCGGATGGTAGGGCTTCCAGGGGGCCGGGCCGAGCCAGAAATTGTAGTCGAGTTCGGGCGGGACGGGCTCGGGCCGGTAGCTTGTCAGACCGCTCCAATAGAATTTCCAGTCGAAGCCCGTCGTTCGGTTGACCGTGGCTTTCAGGGGCCAGCCTAGAAGCCCGCTCTGGACGACCTTCTTTATGGGCCTGACGTCCGAGCCGAAGCCGTAGAACTCTCCCTCGAACCGGAACCAGGTATTAACCCGGAAGACACGTCCGTTCCTCTCGACAGCCCGGACGACTTCCTGGCCCTCGGCGATGGTCCTGGTCATGGGTTTTTCGCACCAGACGTCCTTGCCGGCGTCCGCGGCTGCGATCGAGATCAAGGCGTGCCAGTGAGGGGGGGTCGCGACGTGGACGATATCGATGTCGGGCCGCTCGAGGACCTCCCTGAAGTCCCGATAGCCCCTGACGCCGGGGCCCGAGAGTTCGAGGGCGGTCTTGAGATGTTTCTCGTCAACGTCGCAGACGGCCAGAAGGACTGCCCCCGGATAGACGATATGAGCCTGTCCCATGCCGCCGACGCCGATGACGGCCTTCGTCAGGGTGTCGCTGGGTGCGGTGTAGCCCTGGCCGCCCAGGACGCGGCGCGGCACGATGGCGATGGCCGCTCCGGCCGCAAGCGTCCTGCCGATGAATCGTCTCCGGGTCAGGCGCCGGGATCTCGACATGGGCTTCTCCTCGGTTCAGAGTTGCGGGCGCGGCCGGGCGTCCGTCGGGCCCGCGCCGGGGGGTCATTATAACTCATTCCCGTTCCAGATGAATATGAGCCAGAGGGTCCCGCGCCCGCGGGTGGCTGTTTCCTGGCCCTGGGTCTTGTCCCGGCGAGGCTCTCTTTCCCGGGGGGAACCTTTTGGGCTGGATACTCGTCAAGGATAATGACGGTGGAGGTGTTCATGAAAAAAGCGATTGGAGTTCTCGCGGTGTGTGTCCTGACAGCCACGGCCGCCTTCGGGTTCGAAACAGTCAAGAACCTGAACCTTCCGGCCGAGGGGATCGACAAGCTCAAGATCAACGCCGGGGCCGGGTCGCTCAACGTTTCCGGCGCGGAGGGCCTGGCGGCGATCGAGGTTGAGGCCAGGATCATCGTCGACGGCGTCCCGGATAAGGACATGGAGGGCTACATCAAAGACCACGTCGAGCTCGGCCTCCGGAAATCGACAGGAACGGCGGTTCTCAACAGCCAGATCCGTGACCATGGCTTTTTCCTGTTCGGTCGCGAGGCCAGGATCGATCTCACGGTTCGGATGCCCCGGGGATTGGCGCTTGACGTGACCGATGGTTCGGGGGCCCTGGGCGTCGAAAATATCGCTGCCGCAGTCCGGATTGATGATGGATCGGGAGCGCTCCGGGTCTTGAAGATCGCCGGAGCTGTCCGCATCGAGGACGGTTCGGGAGAAATCATCGTCGACGGAGTCGAGGGGAACTTGGACATCATCGACGGCTCGGGAAGCATCGAGGTCAGAAACGTAACCGGCGATGTTTCCCTCGACGACGGCTCGGGAAGCACTGCGTTGCGGCACATCGGCGGGACAGTCACGATCGACGATGGATCCGGGTCGCTGGAGATCGCCGATGTGGGCAAGGATGTCACCCTGCGGCACAAAGGCAGCGGCAGCGTGGATATCACGGGCGTCAAAGGCAAGGTCGTCAAATAGCAGACTTGGGCCGGCAAGGTTGTTCAGTGAGGGGCAGTCGCCCGGGAGGGGACTGTTGCTCGTTTCTGAGATCGTCTGCCGGGACGGCTTCAGAACAAGCCCACCACTTTTCCCGTGTTGAGGTTCAGGTCGACGTCGTAAAAGACGGGCCGCGTCGGCAGCCCGGGCATGGTCCGCATATCACCGCAGAGGGGATAGAGGAAGCCCGCGCCCACGCTGGCCTTGATGTCCCGAACCGGCAGCCGGAAGCCTTTCGGGGCGCCCTTCATGGCCGGGTTGTGGCTCAAGCTGAGATGGGTCTTGGCCATGCAGATGGGCAGCTTGTCAAAGCCCAGTCGCGTGTAAAGAGCGATCTTGGCCTCGGCTGCCGGGGCATAGTCGACCACGCCGGCGCCGTAGATCTCTGTGGCGATGGTTTCGATTTTTTTCTTGATGTCCCAGTCCAGGGGATAAAGGAAGCGGAAGTCCGACGGTCTTCTGCAGGCCGCGATGACCGCCTTGGCCAAGTCGACGGCCCCGGCACCACCCTTGGCCCAGTGGTCCGACATGACGGCGTCCTCGGCCCCGGCCGCGACGGCCGCCCTGCGGACCATCTCGATCTCGGCCTCGGTGTCCGAGACGAACCGGTTGACTGCGACGACGACAGGCACTCCGAAGCGCAAGGCGTTCTTGATATGGACGACCATGTTGGGCAGGCCTTTGGCCAGGAGGTCCAAGTTTTCCTCCGTGTACGCGGGGGCTAGGGGCTTTCCGGCCACAACCTTGGGGCCGCCCCCGTGCATCTTCAGCGCCCTGATCGTAGCGACCAGGACGACACAGCTCGGCCTGAGTCCGCTCGCTCGGCACTTGATGTTCATGAACTTCTCCATTCCGCAATCGGCGCCGAATCCCGATTCCGTGACAACATATCCGTCTTCCCCGACGAGGGGGAGGGCGATCTGGTCGGCGATGATCGACGAGTTGCCATGGGCGATGTTGGCGAAGGGGCCGGCGTGGACCAGGGCCGGCGTGTTCTCGAGGGTCTGCATGAGATTGGGCATGATGGCGTCCTTCATCAGGACGGTCAGGGCGCCGGCGACGCCCAGGTCCTCGGCGGTGACCGGGTCGCCGGCCTTGCTCGTGCCGATGACCATGCGGCCCAGCCGTTCCCGCATATCGCCCAAACCCGTCGTCAACGCCAAGATGGCCATGATCTCGGAGGCGACGGAAATGTCGTAGCCGGTATCCCGCGCCAGGCCCAGCTCCTCCGGTCCCAGTCCGATCCTCACCCGGCGGAGGAAGCGGTCGTTGACGTCAATGACGCGGTTCCAGGTGATAGTGGCCGGGTCGATGTCGAGGCGGAACATTCGCCGTCGCTCCTCGGGGACGAGCTCTTCCGGGTCGGTCTTATCGATGCCCAGCGCTTTCAGCCGGCGGAACATGGTGGGTGAAAACCGCCGCCGGCCCTGCTTGTCGGCGGGGCAGAAGGCGTTGAAAAGCCCCTCGTCCTCCTGGTAGTACTCGTGGAGGATCCGGGCGTCGATGGCCGCCGCCAGGAGGTCGTGGGCAACGGTTACGGCGTGGATGTCGCCGGTCAGGTGCAGGTTGAAGTCCTCCATGGGAACGATCTGGGAATAGCCGCCGCCCGCGGCCCCGCCCTTGATCCCGAAGGTGGGACCCATGCTGGGCTGGCGGACGACCGTGACGACCTTCTTGCCGAGATGGGCGCCGAGGGCCTGACACAAGCCGACCGTCGTCGTGGTCTTTCCCTCGCCGAGCGGGGTTGGCGTGATGGCGGTCACATCGACGTAGTGACCGTGAGGCCGGCCTTTGATCCGCTCGAGGACGTCGAGGTGGATCTTGGCCTTGTATTTGCCGTAGAGGTCGAGGTCGTCCTCCTTAAGGCTGACTTGCCGGGCGACCCGGCTGATCGGTTCGAGCTTGGCCGCTTGGGCAATCTCGATGTTGCTTGGGACGGGCTTGACGGGCTTCACGGACATGATGGGGCTCCTTTTGTCTAATTCGGGCTCATCGATGCAGAAAAACAATATTAGCGGCAGAGCCGGAAGAAAACAAGCTCCCCGGCGGCTAGAAGCTGATCGAAGCGCTTCGGCCGTCGACCTCGGAAACTCACATGATGGCCGGACCGGTCTTTGGGATCAAAAGTCGGATGCGTTCAATCGTGGCGCAGGGCTTCGATCGGGTCCAAGCGCGAGGCCTTCAGCGCGGGATAGATCCCGGACACCAAACCGATAACAGTGCAGACGAAGAACGAGAGCAGCACGGCGGTGACCGTCCAGCCGACAGGCCACCCCGTGAACGCGGAGATGAGCATGGACAGGGCGAAGCCGAAGAAGATTCCGGCCGTCCCGCCGATGGCCGAAATGGTCACCGTCTCCGCGATAAACTGGCTGCGGATATCGATCTGCCTCGCGCCCACGGCTCGCCGCAGCCCGATCTCTCTGGTCCGCTCGAGCACCGTGGCCAGCATGATGTTCATGATGCCGATCCCGCCCACGAGCAGGGAAATCCCGGCAATGCAGGCCATGACGATGGTGAAGATGTTCTGGGTTTTGCGGTGCTGCTCGAGAAGGGCCTCGGGCACGATCATCTCATAATCGTCGATCTCCTTGTGGCGGCGCTTCATCAGGTGGGCCAGGGTCGCCGCGGCCGCCCCGCTCGAGATCTCCGACTTGAGCTGGACCCGGAATTCGTCGAGGTCGGATTCATAGTTGCCGAACCGGAAGACCTTCAACGCGGTTTGCAGCGGGACATAGATGTTGTTTTGCTCGCCCTTGAGCGCGATCCCCTGGAATTCGTCCTTGAGGAGGTTCTTGTCCTTGAGCACGCCGACTACGGTCATCCAGACATGATTGATCTTCACCTGTTTGCCAAGAGGCGGCTCGCCGGGGAACAGGACCTGGGCGACGCGCGAGCCGATCACGCACACGTGGGCGTAGACGAGGTCGTCGAAGGGAAGGAGGAACCGGCCCGCGCTCATGCTCAGGTTGGCCATCTCGAGGTGCGTCGGCGTCACTCCGGAGACCTCGGCGTCGCTTTCCCTGTCCCGGCTGACGACGGCAAAGACCTTGATCTGCTTGGTGGCGCTGTAGGTGCTCAGGAAGGGGAGCGTTTCCCGGGCCGCGTTCAGGTCCTGCATCGTCAGCCCCGGGCAGTTCTCCCGGATTTCCTTGAGTTTGCTCTCCTCGAAGGTCTTCGCCTTGACGATGATGTTGCGCAGGCCCATGGTGTCGATAAGCTGCAGGGCCTCCCGTTCGGCCCCCCGGCCGATGCTCAGCATGGCGATGACAGCCCCGACCCCGAAAATCATCCCCAGCAGCGTGAGCAGCGTCCTCAGCTTGTGATGGAGGAGGGATTCCATCGATTCAGCGACTTCGAACTTCATCTTCATCGAGACCTGCCCTCTTTGGCCGCCGTCCCCGGATTTCCAAGGAGAACCTGCCCGCCGTCGTCCAATCCCTTGGTAATGACCGTCTGGGTGAGGCTCCGGGCGCCCATCTCGACCGGCTTTTTCTGGACCCGGGATCCTTTCTTGACGAGAACGAAAGCCTTCTCCTGCTCGAACACCAGGGCCTGGTTCGGGACGGCGATGACGTTGGCCAGCCTCTCCACGAAAATGGAGGCCTTCACCTGGACCCCCGGCTTCATCAGCCGGGGATCGGTGACGTCGAGACTGACCTTCGTCTCAAAGTATTTCAAGGGGGTGTCTTCGCTGAGCGGCTTGGCGATCGTGTCGATCCCGGCCACCTTGCCGGAGAAGGGCCGCCCCGGCTCGTAATCAAGGCTCAACGAAACCGGCAGGTTCTCCTTGAGACCCGAGGCCTCGGATTCCAGGACGAAGACCTTGGCCTCCATGACGCTCAGGTCGGGCAGGGAACCCAGTTTCAGTCCGCTGTAGGCGGTCATCCCGACACGGTACTTCTCCCCGTTCCACATTTTGTTGATGATCAGCATGCCGTCGTGCGGGGCCCGGATTTCGAGATTGTTCAACTGGTCCTGGTACTGCTTGATCTTCACTTCGTGGGCGCGGACTTTGGATTGGAGGAGCTGGAGTTCCGCGGTGATGCGCTTTTCGAGCTGCGTCCGCTCCTGCTGGAAGTAGCGTTCGCGGATGGTCTGATAGTTGAGATCGATGGCGTCTTCGATGATCTTGTTGCGGGGGAAGATGGTCTCGTCCCGTGCGGCGTAGACATCGGCGAGCTCCCTCTGGATCGCCGTGACCGAAATCTGGCCAGTCAGGTCGTTTTTTTCCTTCTCGAGCTGCTTCTCCTTCTGGGCGATCTCGAGGTTGAGCTTGGCCATTTCGGCCTGTTCGGACCGCAGAAGGTCCGGCAATTCCGTGCTGGCCAGCCGGATGACGACCTCGCCGCTCTTCACCATGGAGTACTCGGGCGCCATCCAAGCGATGGTCTGCAGGGCGAAGCGGCTCTCGGGCGAAACGACGATCGGCGTGGACTTGGCCGCCTGCAATTCGCCGAAGGCGGGGATGACGATCTCGAAGGTCGCCCTCCGGACATTCATGTTGGCCACGGCTGTGGCGCCTGGCCGGCCGCAGGCCGCGGCGAGGATGGCGATCCAGAGAAGCGCGGCCGCCAAGGCTTTCGCCTTCATCGTCCAGCCCCCGCGGCTCCCGACCGGATGACGATCGAATCGTTCTCCGCAAGGCCGCTCAAGATTTCCACCATTCCCGAAGACCGGGCTCCGAGGGTCACTGGCGTCAGCTCCTGGGAGAACACCCCCTTTTTCCACACGGACGCGCCCTTTTCGCTATAGACGATCGCGGCGTCCGGCACCTGCAGCACGTCTTTCTTGGAGGAGACGGTGATGTTGACGCCAGCCGCCATCCCGGGCCGCATCAACCCGGGGTCCGATTCCGAGAGGTCGATCACGGCATCGAAGACGATCGCCGGCTGGCTGTCTGACTTGACGCGGAAGACCCTGCCCAGGGAGGTGACCTCGCCTTTGTACACGCGGTCCGGGTTGGAGTCGAGCCGGACTTCGGCCAGCTGCCCGGCCTTGACCCGGCCGGCCTGGACCTCGAGGATCACCGCCTTCATCTGCATCCGCGCGAGATCGGGCAATTCGAGGATGGTCTCGCCGAACCAGCAGGAGTCACCAACGACCTTTTTCTTGCCGTCCCAGTTGGGCATGTAAACAACGAGCCCCGCCTTGGGAGCGAGGACATTCATCTTCTGCGCGTCGCGCTGGAGGCGTTCCACCTGGGCCTGGAGCAGCCGGACCTTCGATTCCTGCACCTGAATCCGGCTCGCCATCCCCGAGATCTGGTTCGCGAGGCGTTTGTCCGCGAGTTTCTCCTGCAAGTCGGCCAGCTCGAGCTCCATTTTCCTCTTCTGGAGGTCCATCGGCGCGATCAGACCCTCCGGGTAGTCGGCCTTCCGCACGGCTTTCTGCTTGTTGACCTTCTCTTGTTCGTACTGGAGGGCAAGGTTTTCCCTGGTCTGCTGTTCAGTCAGCCGCATCCTTTGGAGCTCCTTGAGGGCCGTGTCGAGGTCCGACTGCTTGAGCTGGAGCCTCTGCATGATCTCCCGGGCATCGAAGGCGAGAATCATATCTCCCTCTTTGACAGCTTTGCCCTCCGGCGCCATAAAAGAAATGGTGTATTGCCACACCCGCTCGACGGACGGGCAGCCCACGTAAAAGGACGCCGCCGACTGGAGCTGTCCCGTGGCGTGGACCTTGATGTCCAAGGGGGCCTTGACGACCTTGACCACCTGGACCTTGCCCGACCGGGAGCAGGCGGCTGGCGCGAGCGCAAACGTGAGAGCCACGGCCGCCACCAGCACCGGGACGGCCCGGAGAGGCGATGGTGGCACGCTCCGTCTATTTTTTTTCACTGGGTTTCGTCTCCCCGACGTTCTTCGGGAGGGAGCCGACAGGCGCGAGGGCCATTCCCGCCTTGAGAGGAGGATTATCCGGGGCACCGGCGGCCACCAGGAATTCGTCGTAGTCCAGGGCCACAAGCTTGAGGGTTCCGCCGCCCGCGGGCCTGATCCAGAAGGATTGCCCGTCAAATGAGGTCATCTCCAGCGGAATGAGGAAGACATTCTTGTATTCGGGTCCGCGGACCTCGCACCTGACGCTCATCCCGGGCTTCATGATGGCCGTCTCGAGTTTCTCCATGCCGATATCGACCCGGAAATAGTTCGATTTGCCCCAGCGGCGGACGGGATCGGCACTCTTGGAGATTTCCCGAATGGTGCCTTTGTACTGTTGATCCGGGTAGGCATCGAGATAGAGATCGACGCTTTGCCCGGTCTTGATGCGCTGGATGTGGGTTTCGCTGATCCAGGCCTGAACCAGGAGCGAGGTCAAGTCGGGGATCGTGGCCACGGACGAGGTGGCGAAAACCGTGTCGCCAACCTGGACTTTCCGGCCGCTCCAGTCGTCCACGGCGTAAATCACCGCGCCTTCGGTCCGGGCGACGAGGGTCAGGTCATTCAGGCTGTTCCGGAGCTTTTTCAGCCTGGCTTCGAGTTCGCCAACCTCGATCGTGAGCGTCTGGATCTGGCTTTCCATATCGGCCCGCTTGACGCTCCGGTTCGTCCGGGCGCTGACGAGGGCCTGGTCGCTGATTTTCTTTTCAAGCTGCTTGCGGTCGTACTCATACTTGGATTCGAGTCCCTCGGGGATCGACGCGTCGAGCGCCTTTTGCCGGTTGTCGTTTTCGGCCTTCTTCACCTCCACGTCCAACTCGAATTTCTGGTTTTCGTATTCGTCCACCTTCCGGGCTTTCTCCTCCCATTTGGCCTTCAGGGAATCCTGGGCGGTCTCGATCGACGAGGCTAGACTGGCGGTGTCGAACCTGACCACGGGGTCGCCCGGCTTTACGGGTTCGCCCTCTTTCACCATCCATTTGATCTGGACCCGCCAGGTATCCGTGATCGGGACCTTGAAATCTTCCGACCGGAGGGCCGTCAAGCTACCCGTGAGAACGAGGGTCGGCTGGAAGGTGCCTTGGGCCACGCGCGGGACGGATACCGCGGGGCGGGGTGAGCGGTCGCTCCGGCCCGGGAGGAGGGCGAGAGAAAGCGTGAGGGCCAAAACGAGGACGGCGGCGAGGACAAGCGCCGTTCGGACGCGCAGAGCCAGCCGCGGGAAAGACTGGCCTTTTTGTCGCGGTTTCATCTTAGTGATTCTGGGAATCATTGATGATCTTCCCATCTTTTAACTTGATAATCCGCCCTGCGTAGGCGGCGATATCGTTCTCGTGGGTCACCATGACAATGGTCTGGCCGCGCCCGTGGAGCTCCCGCATCAAGGCCATGATCTCATGGGCCGTCGTGGAATCCAGGTTGCCGGTCGGCTCGTCTGCCAGGATGATGTCTGGGTCGTTAACCAGGGCCCGGGCGATGGCCACCCTCTGGCACTCCCCGCCGGAGAGCTGGGCCGGCCGGTGATCCATGCGTCCGGATAGGCCGGCCAGTTCGAGCATCCGGGCGGCTTTTTCCAGGCCGACAGCGGTGCGCACCGAGGAGTACTTCAAAGGCAGGTAGGTGTTCTTGAGCGCCGTGTAGCGGGGCAGCAGGTTGAAATTTTGGAACACGAATCCCAGGTGCTTATTCCGCGTGAAGGAAAGCTCATCGTCATCGAGGCGGCTCACCTCCTTGCCGTCGAGGAGGTACGAGCCCTCCGTCGGTTTGTCCAGGCATCCCAGGATGTTCATCAAAGTTGATTTTCCCGAGCCGGACGGGCCCATCACCGCCACGAACTCGTTCGGGCGAATGTGCAGGTCGATTCCGTTGAGGGCGCGAACCGTCGTTTCGCCCATCTGGTAGAATTTCTTGAGGTTGGTGAGTTTGAGCATGGCTCGATCAATAGGGCAACGCCCAGGATCGGCCCCAATTAGAGCATCTCTCACTCATGGCCTTGCTCCGTAAGGCCAGGATGAACGACCGGTTGCGGCGCGGTAGTATAACCCCTTATTATCGCCCAAAGTTTATGCATAAATTATGCCAAAGCCCAAATCCCCCTTCGCCTTATCGCGCAACCTAGGGGGGCCGTTTAGCCCGTAAACTATGCAAATAACTTTACAATGTCTTGAACGTCTGTAACCCGAGTTGCGTTGCTGATCAGAATGTTGGCAAGATCCATGTCTATGAGCAAAAATGCCGCAGAAAAAAGCGGCCTGCTGCCCTGTGAGCATCGATTTCTTCATCGACAGAGCCTCCTCCAAGAGGTTATGTCGGAAACTTCAGATTATGGCTGAACATTTTTTCAGGTATGAAGTCCGGCTTCTTCTCCAGAGGGGAGCTCCGAGGCTCGTCACTAATTATACACTCTCAAGGCAAAAGATGTTTACATGAAAGCATAGGTTCGTTAACTTTATTCTTCCCAAGCTGCCTTCCGCGCCCAGGACAGAACGGCCGAATTCGTGTCTTGCCGAGGGGCCCCAAGAGCCGGTGTCCCCATTATAGAGGGAGATTAAGGATGTTTTTCTTCTTTCCAGGCTTTCCTTATTTAAGGATCAAGTTGGCGGGTCTTATTGGTACCGGCAAACAACGGTTGTCCGGGAAGCGAGCCGTCCCAGGTCGACGATCTCGCCCTGAAATTTCGTCCAGGCCTTGCCGTCGACCGTGACGCTCGCAAGAGAGCCGGTTTTCGAAGGCGGGCGGACGTGGAGAATGATCCGGGCCGGCTTCCTGTGAGGCGGGTCGATGGTAACCGCAATCTCCCGGCCGGAGGGCAGGGACTTGCACCGGATATTCACCTCTCCGAAAAGGGTCGGTGCCTTCCGGACCTCGACGGACTTGCCCGGTTCGAGCCAGCCCCGCGGCGTCCCGGCGAGCAGGTGAAGAGCGGCTCCGTCCTCGAGGAGGAGGGCGATCCGGAGAAGGGCCAGGACCCGGCTGTTGGAGTGCATGTGCGGCATGCGGAGCGAGTCCCAAGCATCTCCCAATGAACCGGTCTCGATGTCGTTGCACTCCAGAGTTGCGTAGGTCGTTCGCGACTGGCCATAGGCGAACACGCTGTAGAAGGTCCAAAGGAATTTTCCGGTTTCGCCTCGGAGGAGCTGGGTCAGCGCTTGGTTGTAGACGTAGTGGGGATCGATGTACCCTGGCCTCACGAGAGTCGGCAGGCCGCTGGTCATGACATATTTCTCGATGGTCCCGTTGACCCAGGACGCCTTCGGGTCGTTGGCCCCGAAAAGGCCCATCTCGGCCATGTAGATTGGGCTGCAGAGGCTGTACCAGCTCGCGGCCAGCGCTTCGGCCGTCGGCGGCTGATTCATATAAGGGCCTTGGGGAAAGAAGGGCGGGTCGGTCTGCCGGAGGATGGAGCGCTCGACCGAATCCAGGATGCAGGCTTTATAATCGTCGGCCTCGGCCCGGAGGCGCGCGGCCTCTTGTCCCAGACCGATCTCGGCGAGGACGTCGGCCGTCCCGCGGAGGCCGCCGTAGGAATACGTATCGGTCCAGTAGAAATAGTTCAGCTCGGCGTTGTCCGAGGCCCGGCCCTTCGGGAGGAGTCCGTAATGGCGCGGCCGCTCGCCGTTCGCCGTCGTCTTGGTCCGATTCCTTTCGCGGATGATCCAGTCGCAGGACTTGATCATCTTGGGCGCGACCTTCCGCAGCCAGGACCTGTCTCCCGTGAGCTTGTAGTGCTCGGCCATGGCCCACAGGATGAAACCGTTCTCTCCCATCCAGCGCAGGCCGGGCACGTCGCCCGAAAAGAATCCGTCGGCTGATGAGACCTCTCCTTCGGGGGCGCGCTGGCCCTGCCGGGCCAGGAAATAGTCGAGATAGGCTGCTGCGTCGTCGTGGTAGCCGAGCCGGTCCGTGGCGTGGATGATGCAGCCGCTGTCGCCAGCCCAGACATGCTCATAGGCCGTCGCGTCCGGGTGCGGCACGGAGAAGCCCTTCGGGTTGCGGTCGGTCAAGATCATGCTGTAGGCCAGCGCGGACCGGTAAGAGTCGCGGATTCGCTTTTCGGGGACAATGAACCGGGCCCGGCGGTTGAGCTCGCGGGTCCAGAAATTGCGGAAGACTTCGAGCTGGGGCTCGACGGCCAGCCGCTCCAGGTCTCCGGTCTTTTCGGCATCGGCGGGAAAGTAGGGGATGAACAGGTCGACCGTCCTCTCCTCGCCGGGCTTCAGCCGGAAGTCGAAGGTGAGCTCATGGCCGGCGTCCGCCGCCCCGGGAGAGCCTTCGGCCTTGGCCACGGGGTGGAGGGCGACGGCGGCCCCGGTTGCGCTCACCCGGAGGAGGATTTTTCCGCCTGTTTCGAGGACAAAGGAATTCTTGAAGACGAGAGGAGCCGGGTAGGCCGGCGGTTCCTTAAATAGGCTCTGCCCCGAGACGGCCTGGCCGATCCTGAACCCCAGGTGAACAGGCTCCCACCCTCCCGACTCGTTTCTGAGCGTCCATCGGACCACGGCCACCAGTGTCTCCCGGCCGGTCCGAAGCTTGGGAGCTTCGAGGAGTGTTGCGAAGGCGAGTTCGCGAGTCCTCACGCTTCCCACCTGCCAGCCACTCCTGATGCCCGGAAGGTAGCCGTCGACGAGCTCCTGCGCCACCTTGTCCGGCGCGAGGAGCTCAGGCGCTGGGCCGGGGCCGACCTGAATGAGCGGGAGGAGGTAAAGCCCGCCTGGGAGCGGGGCTTTGGGAAAGACGAGGGCGCCGTTTGGGGCCACGTGGATTTCTTCGGGGTGCTCCTTCCAACCGATGACCGGCACGGGATACTTGACTGGCGGAAAAGGCTGGGCCGCAACGACGGCTTCGAACGTGAGATCCGGAGAGATCAGATCGGGGTAGGCGCGGTGGATGCGGTCGCGGTCTTCAGCCCCGGTCGCCGGGACCGTCAGGAGAACGATCAGGACCGTGGCCAGGAATAAGCACGATCTGCCGCAGCCGCGGGAAAACCGGTTGTCCATCGGGAAGAGTGTATATTGGCCCAAGGGACAAAGTCAAAACCCTGGACGCTTTCGGCTGGACTCGTCCAGGCGTTCTATGTTAAAGCGGCAAGAGCCGGTCAAGGCGAGATCCCTATAGCGCCAGCCGGAAGCCTCCGGTCAATGAAAATCCCGGTGTCCCGTAGCCCCAGATCGCTTCATATCGGGCGTTGAGAATGTTGTCGAGCCGGACGTAGAAGTCGAGGGCGGAGTTCGCGGATGTCGAGAGAATGGCGCCGAGGAGGACATAGCCAGGTAGCTCGGCATCCTCGGTGGGGAAGACGCTGAAATCGCGGTCCGTCCGCCTTCCCACGTAGATGACGGAGGCCGTTAGGTCCACTTGCTTGAAAATCCGGGCCCCGAGCTCGGCCGAAAACTTGTCCCTGGGGCGCCGAAGAAGGGGGGTGCCGGAAACCTCATTGCGGGCCGCGAGCCGTGCGTAGGACGTCCGGAACGTCAAGAATTCGTCTGGTCCGCCCGGCCTGGACTCCAGAGAGATTTCGAGCCCGCGCGTTCGCGCCCGGCCTATGTTCAGATATCCCTGAAGGGTGTCGAAGTCGATGAGGTTCCGGAAGGAGTCTTGAAAAAAGGTCAGGCCGGCCCGGAGCCTGTCCCGGACGAGATCCTGTTCGACGCCGACGTCCCAGCCGATCACACGCTCCGGACGGAGGCCAGGGTTGCCGATCGGGCCCCAGGCCGTGGGCGGGGCGAAGAGCTGGTAGAGGGACGGGGACTTGAAGCCCGTCCCGAGCGTCGCCCTGAATTTCGTGGCTGTTCGGTTGATGATATACGCCGGCGCGATCCTGTAGGTTAGAGCCGCGCCCGTCCGGCTGTGAAAATCCAGCCGAGCGCCGGCAGTAACGTAGAAGGATTCCCGGAATTTCCATTGGTCTTGGACATAGAAACCCACGGCCCGGGCCCTCTCCAAAGGGAAGAAGCTCTGATAGGCACTCCCGGCGCTGTCCGAAACGTAATCGGACCGTCCCCGCTCCCACCCGAGATCGGCGCCGGCCGTAAGTGTCTGAGAAACGCTGAGGAAGACGTTGTTCTGCCAGTCCAGCCTGACAAGCCCGCTTCCGAAGGTTCCCTGCTCGCTCTCGAAAGGATGGCCGACGTCGGGCGTGTTCGTGAGATCCCGGTTGGACCGGGTCCAGGACGCCGTGAGTTTCTGTTCCCAGCGGTTCCCGAGGAAGAGCCCCCGCGCCTGGACTCTGGCCAGTGTCGCATCGTAATGCTGGACGCTCGTCGGATCGTCTCCGTACGGCCCTCCGAAATTGTCGATCTCGGTCCGGGCGAAGACGGAACGGACCATGACGTCGAGGTCGATATTCTTGCGGACGGCAAAGCCGAGCCTCCCGGAAAGGGTCAGGTTCCTGTACCCGTCTTTCTCGGTGTTGCCGGGATAGAGGTCCGAAGCGGCCGAGAATCCCGCCGTGCGCGCATAGGAGAGGCCAAGAGCATAGTCCGCCCGGCCGGATGAGCCGGCGAGGCTGAAATCGCCGTTCCAAGAAGCGTACGAGCCACCAGAGCTCGATAGGACCAAACGGGGCCGGCCTCGGCCTTTGCGGGTGATGATGTTGATAACCCCGCCCATGGCGTCCGAGCCATAAAGGGGACTCTGGGGACCGCGGAGGACCTCGACCTTCTCCACGAGATTCAATGAGAGATGGGCCAGGTCGTAGGACCGGGACGGGTTGATGGGGTCGTTGAGCTCGACGCCGTCGAGGAGGACAAGGGTATGCTCGTTGTTCGCCCCACGGATGGAGAGGGACGCCGTGGCTCCCGGCCCCCCGTTCTGGCTGACCCAGAGTCCGACAACGTCCCTGAGGGCGTCGAGGACCGTTGACCTCCGCGTCCGGACGAGCTCCTCGTTCGTGATGACCGTCACGGAGCTGGCCACCTCGCGGCCGGGAGTCTCCATCCTGGTCGCGGTCACGACGAGGTCATAGCGGATGGGTTGGACGGCCTTGTCCTGACTTTCCCCGGCGACAGTGGGCAGGCCGCAGGCGAGCATGAAAAGCGCAAAGGCGGGCGTTCTTCCGTCCATGAGAGAATCTCCATCGCCCCCGCCGCTTTTCTTCCGGGGGATTGGGGGGGTAAAAAACGAGCCCCCGACTTCCACCCGAAGTCCGGTTGCTTGGGCTCAAGGAAGGTCTCCTGACTCCCGGATCCTCCTCCTCCCAGTCCTTCCGGCCACATGGCCGTGGCATCGTCTGGGATTCGTCCCCGGTTACAGTAGCGGGGGCTGTGTCCGCGTCCCACGGACTTCCCTTCGATTAAACCCGCCCTTATTCTAACAAAAGAGCGACGGTCACTCAAGAGGGAGCGGAAGACCGCCTTGATTTCCTGGCATGAGGGAGGCTGCCCTGACCTCTGGTTCAGGTCAGGGCAGCCTCTTGAAGGGAATGGATTGAGGGATAAGGGGAATTTATGGTTAAACTCCCGCTAAAAGGAGGTCTCATGAAGGGGTGCGCGGTTTCGCGTCTTCCGGCATCTCTCGCTTTCATCGTCGCACTCCAAATGTATATACGACGGGGGGCTGGGAAATGTTGCATTTTCCGTTGGGGAAAAGACGCGACGGAAAAGATCCGGGGAAAAGCGGTATTTTTTGGCTTTTCTAAAACCCTTTTGTGACCGTCAAATATTATACCACATCTGCCGGCAGCTAATCAATAGTTTTCTTCGAGTTTCCGAAAAATACCGTTCCTGCCTGACTTTGAGCACGATTTCGGCCGAAAAGGAGGTCCTTTTCCGCATATTGCGGTCAAAGGCCAAAATCCCCCTCCGCCTTTGTGATTTCCCCTGGAAAGAAGTATAGTTAGGGGGCTCGGTGGAGCTCCAAAAACAGGCCCCGCGGCGGGAGAAAGGCATGGAAAAAGAGGTTTTCAGACGTTTTGGGCATGATTTCGTCGATTGGGTCGCCGATTATTTCGAAAATGTGGGGAAATTCCCGGTCAAATCGCCCCTCCGGCCCGGCGATGTCAGGAAAAGGCTCCCTGCCTCCCCGCCCTCGGAGGCCGAACCGATGGACACGATATTTCGTGATTTCAGGGAAATCATCATGCCCGGAATCACCCATTGGCAGCACCCGGGCTGGTTTGCCTATTTTCCGGCCAACAACAGCCCGGCCTCAGTCCTCGGAGAGCTGCTCACGGCGGGGCTTGGCGCCCAATGCATGACCTGGCAAACATCCCCCGCCGCGGCGGAGCTCGAAGACCTCGTCCTCGACTGGCTAAGGCAGATGATCGGCCTTCCGGAGGGATTTTCCGGAGTCATTCAAGACACCGCTTCAACGGCCACTCTGTGCGCTCTCGTGGCCGCCAGGGAGCGGGCCACCGGCTTCGATGCCAATGAATCCGGTTTCAAGAGGCCCCTGACGGTCTATGCCTCCGAGGAGGCCCATTCGAGCGTGGAGAAGGGCGTCAAGATCGCGGGCTACGGCCGGAGGAATCTGAGATACATCCCGACGGACGACCGGTTTGCAATGGTTCCGGCCGCGCTCGAGGCCTCGATTCTCGCGGACAAGAAGGCCGGGCTCGAGCCAGCCTGCGCCATTGCCACCGTGGGAACGACCTCATCCGGGGCGCTCGATCCCCTGCGGCCGGTCGGCGAGATATGCCGCCGGCACGGCCTTTGGCTCCATGTCGATGCCGCCTATGCCGGGACGGCCGCGCTCCTCCCCGAAAAGCGCTGGATTCTGGACGGCGCCGACCAAGCTGACTCGCTCGTCTTCAACCCGCACAAATGGATGCTGACCAACTTCGACTGCTCGGCCCATTTCATCAGGGACCCGGGGGCCTTGGTTCGGGCCTTTGAGATCCACCCGGAGTACCTCAAGGACGGGATGGGCTCCCGGGTCAAGAACTACCGCGATTGGGGGATTCAGCTCGGCCGCCGCTTCCGGGCCCTCAAGCTCTGGTTCGTGATCAGGTCCTACGGGCTCGCCGGGATCCAGGCCTTGGTCAGGGAGCACATCCGCCTGGCCGGTCTGTTCGCGGGCTGGCTTGCGGACGACCCTCGTTTCGAGCTTCTCGCTCCCACGCCCCTGAGCCTAGTCTGCTTCCGCCTCAACGACGGCAGTGACGAAGGCGCCCTCGAAACGATGAATAGGGAGCTCCTAGAGCGGACGAACGCCACGGGTCGCGTCTTCCTGACCCATACCGCCCTCAGGGGGAAGTTCACCATCCGTCTGGTGGTCGGCCAGAGAACGACGCGGGAACGGCATGTCAGGGAAGCGTGGGAAACGATCTCCGAAGCGGCCTCGGCCGTCCTCGGGACGAAAGCATAGCGGGCGCCGGGTTGGCTTCCACCGGGCCCTGCCCCTATTCGCGGTTAAAACAGGCTGTCCGGGATGTCGCGGCGGGCTGAAGGATTGAGGCTCAGGCCGACAAAGGCGATCTCCATGCCGGCCGCCTTCTCGTCCATGCCGGCCGCCTCGAAAAACAGGGAATTCGGGCCGGCCTCGAGCAGAATATCCTTCAGGGCCAGGGCGACGAGCTGCCCCTCCCTCGAGTAGCCTTCGTATGTCCCGAAGACCTCGAAGGCTCCCTCGGGATTTTCGGGCGTCACCCTTTTTTTGAGGATGTTGACGTTCCCCGACGCCGGCCCCTTGAGAACGTAGAGGTTGACCGAATATAGGTCATGGATCTCTACGGGGAACCGAAGCTCCGCCCTGGTTCCCTCGAGGGCCCCGTCCGTCTTGAGGAGCGGGTAACGGCCGCCGGAGGCGTCATAGTAAGACGTCAGCGAATTCGTGAGCCTGGGCGCGGAGAACCAGAGCCCGGCTTCTTTGTCCTCGAAGACGGCTTGGCCTTCGGCCTTGACTTCCTCCCATTTCGGAAAGACGAAATTTTCCGGTGATTCCTGGGCATTAGGGAGGCGCTTTTCGGGCCCGGGCAGGGCCTGGTAGGGAACGTGGGGCTCCGTCTGGTACCAGAAGGCGACCGAAGAGTAATAGTCCGACCGGTCGTTCGCGTGTCCGTGCTCGATCGTCACCCGGATGGACTTCTTGAAAGGGACGGGGTCAGGGATATGAAAGCGATAAACAGTGGCTTTCGATCCCGGCTGGAAATCCTCCTCCTGAAGGGGGCAGCCATAAAAGAGGTTTTGGTCCTGACGCATACCCCAGGCGTCGGAGAAGTAGTCTTCCGACCCCGTGCCGTGGAGAGACGGAGACGGCTCTCCGTCGACGTAGATCATGTCGTCGCCCTCCCCCCACCAGCCCATGGTCCTTTGGAGGACACGCAGGGCGCAGCCCACGTAATGGCCGGTGCCCGCGGTATCAAGGATGACGTAGTTCTTGTCCCCGGCGCAGGGAAATTCCTCCCGGTATTGAGCGTGGAAGTAGGGGGCGTCCGGCCGGAGGCCATCGAGCTCCCGGTAGTCGATGTAAAAATAAAACGCGTCGACCGGCTTCGACCCCTCGTTGGTCGCCGTGACGCGGCAGGACCAGCGGAACGGCATGAACCAGTAGCAGTTCCGGGTCCGGCCTTCCGACGAGCAGGCGACGGGCAGGGAAGAAAAGTTGCGGTTGAGACCGTGGCCGACGCCGAAGAAATCGCCGCTGGGGACCTCGACCGAGGGCACGTCCTCGCCGTCCCAATAGACGCGGAGGACGATCTTCCGGCCGTAGAAGGCCTCGGCGGCGATGGTCACCCAGATGTGATGGATGGCCGCGGGCCCCTTGATCTCAGCCAGTCCGGATCCGCGATTTCCGGTCGCGGCGGGTGTAGGGCTTGATGTCGAGGACCGGCGTCCCGTCGACGAGGTCGAGCCCGGAAACCTTGAGAACCGGGCCGTCCCTGGCGAGAAGACGGAGGATGCTCATCCCCAGGGGATTGGGGCGGTGGGGCGAGCGCGTCGCGAAAACCCCGCGGGGCCGGGATTCGCCGGGCGGAGCGGTCTTGAGCTTGAAACCCGAGCTCCTGTGGAAGGCGAAGAGGACAATGATGTGGGAGAAGCCCTCGAGGTCATCCAGGGCCGGGGCGAACTCGTCGAAGACAGCGATCTCGCCGACCACGTGGTCGAGAAAACGGGGAGAGGCGAGGGCCGGCGGCGGCAGGTCTTCGGGGCTCTTGAAGCGAGACCGGACGACGCCGATGGGCCTGAAGCGGAAAACCCCCACCGGCGCACGCCCCGGCCGCGAGCGGCGGACCTTATTCATTGACGAAAGTCAGCCATTTTTCGTAGCGGCGGGCCTTGCCGGTGACGGCCTCCCTGTAGGCGGCGATAATGGCCCGGGTCACGGGGCCGATTTTGCCGGCCCCGATGGCGTACTCTTTCCGCGCCTCGCCGGGAACGGAGGCGTCGATGACCTTGACGATCGGTATGACCTCGACGGCGGTGCCGGAGAAAAAAGCCTCGTCGGCGGCGAAGAGGTCCTGCTTCGTCAAGGGGCCGACGGAGGTCTTGGTGCCGGCATCCCGGGCGATTTCGAGGAGACTCGTGCGGGTGATGCCCTCGAGGACGGACTCGCTGCGGTCGTTCGTGCGGAGGACATTGTCCTTGACGAGGAAGATGTTTTCGCCGGGACCTTCCGCGACCCGTCCTTCGAGGTTCAGGAAGATGGCCTCGTCGCACCCCTGAGCCCGGGCTTCGAGCCCGTTGATCGTGGACTGGACGTAGATCCCTCCGAGCTTGGCGGCCATATTCAACTGGCTATGATGGACGCGGCGCCAGGGGCCGATGTAGCCGCTGGTGCCCTGTCTGGCCTTCTCGCCGAGGTAGGCCGCCCATTCCCAGGCGCCGATGACGAGCTCAACGGGGCAGGCCTTGGGCACCAGGCCGAGGTTTCCGTAGGAGTAGAAAAGGAGGGGCCGGATGTAACAGCTATCCAGGCGGTTCTCCCGGATCGTCATCTTGATGAACTTGCTGATCTCCTCCTTCGAATAGGGCGAGGGCATCTTGGCCACGGAGGCAGACAAAAGAAAGCGGTCGACGTGTTCGGGAAGGCGGAAGACGGCCGGGCCCTTGGCGGTGGAGTAGGCCCGGATGCCCTCGAAGACGGACGTCCCGTAGTGGAGGGCGTGCATCATGGGATGCATGAAGCCCTCCGACCAATCGTAAAACTTGCCGTTCAACCAGTACTTGCTGGCCTTGGGAAAGTTGGTGTTAGCATACATGGCTGACTCCTTGGAGATGAGGGAAAGAGATGAAGGGGGGAAAATGGGCGCAAGAATCCTCGCGTCTTAAGCCGGGAATCATGTCACTGGTGAAGAAGGCACGACCTCATCGAGGAAACGCGACTTTCATGCGGAACCGCTTCAGGGCCGAATGCTAGCACAGATCATGGCCGAAGTAAAGCCGCGCTCAGGCCGGTTCGTAGAAGATTTTCCGGCCGTGGGAAACGGGCCGGATCTGTCCGGCTTCGAGGAGCCGGCCGAGGGCCCTGAGGACCTCTTCGCGGTGCCGGCCGAGGGAGGCGGAAATGTCTTCGGCCGTCAGTGGACGCCGCCGGACCATGGCCGCGATGGCCTGTCTGATGTCGCCGCGCCCCGGCGACCGGCGATTCTCATCGAAGGCCACGACGACCTCGGTCCTGTCGCCAAGAGCCCGGCGGATTTTCTCGAGCCCGCGGGCGTTCACGGGCCCGGCCGAGGTTTCGGCGGGAGGCCGGACGACAGTGTTGAGCTGAACCCGGTCCGGGGCGATTGCGGCGATCGCCTTTTTCAGGGCCCGGACATGGGCCGAAGTGTCGTTGATGCCCTTGACGAGCATGACTTCGAGCCAGAGTTGACCCCTGAATTCCTTGCGGAAGCGTGCCAGGCCTTCGACGATCCTGGCAGCTTCGAGAGAACGATGGGGTCGGTTGATTCTCCGGAAGAGGGCAGCTGTGGCGGCGTCCAATGAGGGAACCACGACGTCGGCGGCCAGGAGCTCCCTGCGGACGTCCCTCCGCGTGAGAAGCGTACCGTTTGTCAGGACGGCGACAGGGACCCGAGTCATTTTCTTGACGGCCCGGATGAGCCGGCCCAGGTTCGTGTTCAAAGTCGGCTCCCCGGACCCGGAGAAGGTGACGTGGTCCAGCTTGGAGTTGGCGGCCAGAGCCTCGCGGACCTGGGCCAGGACCTCCCGGACGGAAAAGTAGGCCCCGCGCCGGCAGGTCGTCCGGCCGGAGGAACCGAGCTGGCAGTACACACAGTCGAGGCTGCAGGTTTTGTAGGGCAGGATGTCCACGCCCAGCGAATACCCCAGCCTCCGGGAGGGAACGGGGCCATAGACGAAACGGCGCCTCCCGGCGTCGGGCTTCAGGAGCGGCATCGTCCCCCCCTCTTAGACCTTATCCCGGTAGGTCTGGATGAACATCCGGAGCGAGCGGTCGTAAGTTTTTTCAACCGAGTCCGGAAATAGGCAGGCCGGGAGCTCCTTGTGGCTCCAATGGTAGGCCAGGCACTCGCAGCAGATTCCCTTGCGGCTGCACGGCTCCCAGCTGCAGTTGCAGCGAGCCATGTTCTTCTTGCTGTTGCACTCTCTCATGGGGCGCTCTCTCTATTAAGGATACTTCCTTATTATAGGAGAGCCGGCCGGGAAACGGGAATACTATTTTCGACCCGAAGGCTTCTGAGACAGCCTCTGCTTCTTTTGAGGTTTAGCCCGGGGGATTCCGTCCGTCGGGTCGCGGGTTCGTCCCGGCGAGCCAAACCCGCTTCGGTTCCGGCCCTCACCGCGGCGCCGAATTGCTTTCCCGTCGGGTTTCGTGTATCATACGGAAATTCAATGGTTTATTGAGAAAAAGCATGGCCCGATACACGGACGAAGAGGCGACAGCCGGCCTCAAGGCCAGACTCCCGGCGATCGAGACATTCGCTAACCAGTTCCCGGACTATGAGATCACGGTCGAGGCCCCCGAATTCACATCGGTCTGCCCCAAGACCGGGCTCCCAGATTTCGGGACGATCGTCATCCGCTATGTCCCCGACCGCAGGGTTCTGGAACTTAAATCCCTGAAGGAGTACCTCCTGGCCTACCGGAACCTGGGCATTTTTTATGAAAACGCGGTCAACAGGATCCTTAAGGATATCGTCCGGGCTTGCCGGCCCAAAAACGCGACCGTGACGGGCGAGTTTAACCCCAGAGGCGGAATCCGGTCGGCTGTCGAGGCCCGCTATCCGCGACGCCGTTTCGAGAAGGGCTGAGAGCCAAGCAGGTCGGGGGACACAAGACTCTCTCCCCCTTTCATTGAGGGACAGAGTCTTGTGTCCCCCATTCATAAAGAGAGAAGGCATGCTCGAACTGAAAAACGGCGCGAAGATCGGCAGGACCGATCTCCTGATGCTTCTGACCGTCCTCGTCTGGGCGGTCAACCTGTCCGTGATCAAGATCGGCCTCCGGGAGCTCCCGCCCCATGCCTTCAACGCCGTCCGGCTGGCCATCGCCTCCGTGGCCTACATTGTTATCTTTGCCGCCGGCCGGGGCAGGTTCGCCCTGGCGAAGGGCGACGGCTTAAAGGCGGTCGGGCTCGGAATCATGGGGATCACCGTCTACCAGATTTTCTTCATTCAGGCCATCAACCGGACAAACGCTTCCACGGCATCGGTGATCATGGCCACGAGCCCCATCTTCATCGCCCTTCTCAGCACTGCCCTGGGCCAGGAGAAGATCCATTGGGCGGGGTGGGTCGGGATTCTGGTTTCCTTCGCCGGTTTCTTCTTCGTCGTCGCCAACGGGGACGGTGGGACCGTTCTTAACGGCCATGGAATCAGGGGCGCGGTCCTTATCCTCCTGGCCAACGTTTGCTGGGCCGGGTACACGGTTTTTTCCAAGCCCGTCCTCGAGCGGAACTCTCCGGTCGGGTTGGCGGCCGTGGGCACCGCGGCCGGCACCTTGCTCTATCTCCCTTTTACGGTCAAGGACGTGGCCGCCGTCGCCTGGGGCCGGGTCTCCTGGGCGGCCTGGGGCGCGATCGTCTCCTCGGGCCTCGTAGCCATCGTCCTCTGCTTCATCATCTGGTACTACTCGCTCCTCAAGGTCGGGAGCTCCAAAACGGGAATCTACAGCAACCTGACCCCGATCTTCGCCGTGGTCTTCGCCGGGGTCTTTCTCGGAGAACGGTTCTCGGCCGGCGAAGTCGTCGGGTCGGCCGTCGTCCTCGCCGGGGTCTATTTGACGCGGTCGGGGTATCGCTTCTTTGTGCGGCCGAGGGAGCCTCAGAATTCGTTTGATCTTTCCCAGCCGAATTCTTAGAATGGGACGAGACGGCTGATGTTCATTGAGATCTTCAAATCCCTGCGTCCTCAGCAGTGGATCAAAAACCTGTTCATCTTCGCGCCCCTGATCTTTTCCCAAAACATCTTCAACCGGCCCCTTCTTCTCAAGACCATCGAGGCCTTCGTGGCGTTCTGTCTCATCTCGAGCGCCCACTACGTCTTCAACGACCTCCGCGACCTCGAGGAAGACCGTCGCCATCCCGTCAAGTCCAAGAGGCCCCTGGCCTCGGGCCGGCTCAGGAAGGGGCCGGCGGTCGTCGCCCTCCTCGCCATCGGCGCCGCGGGGCTCGCCCTGGCCGCGGCGATCGACGTCCCATTCCTGATCATCGCGGCGGGCTACCTCGTTCTCCAGACCGCCTATTCCATGTGGCTGAAGCACGTCGTCATCCTGGACGTTTTCGTCGTCGCGGCGGGTTTCCTCATCCGCGTGGTCGCGGGAGGGCTGGCCATCAAGGTCGAGATCTCGTCGTGGCTCCTCATCTGCACGATCCTCCTCGCACTCTTCCTGGCCATGGGCAAGCGGCGGTACGAGCTCGTCCTCCTCGACAAGGACGCGGCCAGCCACCGACCGATTCTCAAGGAATACAACACCTACCTGCTCGACCAGATGATCTCCGTGGTCACGGCCTCGACTCTCCTGGCCTATTGCCTCTACACGATTTCGGCGGAGACGGTCGCCAAGTTCGGCACGCGGAACCTCATCTTCACCGTCCCCTTCGTGCTCTACGGGATCTTCCGGTACCTCTACCTGATCCACCAGAGGGCGGAAGGGGGGACGCCGGAAGCGCTGATCATCCGCGACAAGCCTCTCCTCGTTGACATTTTCCTTTGGGTTGCGGCCGCGGCCTTGATCCTCCGTTTCAAGTGAGACGCCCATGACGCGAGCCAAGGTCGCCGTCCTGCGAACGAGCCCCGAATCGGTTCTCGACGATTACGGACGGCTGATGCATCTGGCCGACTCCGGCCGCTTCTTGCCTAAGGACCGCGACACGCTCGTCAAGCTCAACCTGTCCTGGACGAAGTATTTCCCCGCCTGCTCGAGCGAGCCCTGGCAGGTGGAAGGCGTCGTCCGGACCCTCCTCAAGGACGGGTTCCCCAGGGAGAGGCTGTTCCCGGTTGAGAACAAGACGGTCGTGACCAATCCCCGGAAGGGCGCCCGGAACAACAAGTGGCTGCCCGTCCTCGAAAAATACGGCCTCGGATTCACGCCGCTCCCCGAGGTCGAATGGGAGGTCCACTCGTTCCGGAGCCCTCTCCTTAAATTGAACGAAATCTTCCCGGAGGGGATCCTGATCCCGAAGATGTTTGTTGGAAAGAACGTCCTCCACCTGCCGACGGTCAAAACCCACGGCCACTCGACGACCACGGGGGCGGTCAAGAACGCCTTCGGAGGCCTCCTCAAGGAATGCCGTCACTATGCCCACAAACACATCCACGAGGTCCTGGTCGACCTTCTCACCATGCAGCGGGAGCTTCACCCAAGCCTCTTCAGCGTCATGGACGGCACGGTCTGCGGCGACGGCGCCGGCCCCCGGACCATGGTCCCGCGCGTCAAGAACCTGATCCTGGCGAGCGGCGACTCGCTGGCCGTCGACGCGGTCGCCGCCCGGATCATGGGCTTTGAGCCGATGAGCATCCCCTTCATCCGGATGGCCCACGAGCGCGGCCTCGGTGTCGGCGACCCGGCGGAGATCGAGGTTGCCGGCGAGGATGTCTCCAGCCTCAAGTTCGGCTTCAAGTGCCGGCGGAGTTTTGTCATCTGGGGCGATCAGATGATCAGGAAAGGATTTCTGAGATCTCTCGAGAAAATCCTCCTCCACTCGCCTCTCGTCTTCTGGGCGCCGCTCGCGAGCAACGTCTACCACGACCTGATGTGGTATCCGACGATCGGCCGGCACCGCATCCGGAAGTTCATGAAGACCGAGTGGGGTGCCCTTTGGAAGCGGTACTGAAGCCCGTCGCTTTTATTTGAGCCCAAAGACTTTGTGGAGTTGGAGGGAAACGCGGATGTTTTCGAGGCCGTCGCGCGCGGCCTGCTCCAGGAGCCTCATCGCCTTCCGCCGGCTCCAGGGGGCGTTCGACTGCGGCTGGAGGATGATGGGAGCCGACAAGGGGAAGGCCCGACGGAGGGCCCGCACGGTTTCGATGGTCAGGCGGCGGGTCGCGACGAGCTTCACCTCCCTCGCCTTTTTCTTGAACCTCGGATGGAAGGCGTAGGCCGGCGGCTTCGGAGAGACCGAGTACCAGTCGGCTGAGGCGCGCGGCTCGAACGTTCCGTTCGTCTCGACTTGGACGCCGAGGCCGTCCCGTTTCAGCCGGAGGACGAGAGGTCGGATGTCCTGCCTGAGAGGTTCGCCTCCCGTGAGGCAAACCCAACGAGCCGGGAAGGCGCGGTGGAGCCGGGCGATTTCCGCTGCGATCTCCACAACCGTCCGGCCCCGACCCTCTCTCCACGCCGACTTCGTGTCGCAGAAAGGGCATCTCAGGTTGCAGCCGGCGAGCCGGACGAAGATCGTCGGCTCCCCCTGGCGAAGCCCTTCGCCCTGAACGGAGGCGAAGACCTCAATCGTCTTCAGCGTAGGTGGCTGACGCATCCTCGGACTCCCAGACGGTCACGGCCCGGACGGGGTAATATTTCTTAAGCTCGCCGTAGAAATGGTGGGCCAGGTTCTCGGCGGACGGATTGAAGGAGTAGGCCTCGTTGAGGAGGGCATGGTCGGGGAGGACCGAGGCCAGTTTTTTCCTGACCTCCGTGAAATCGACACCGATCCCGACCGCGTCGAGCTCGCCGATCCTGATCTCGACCTCGACCTGAAACGTGTGGCCATGGAGTCTCTCGCACTTCCCCTTATATTCCTTGAGATAGTGGGCGGCGGAGAACCTGTCTCTGACCTTGAGTGTCCAGCTCATAGTTTCCCTTCCTTTCGGAGCCTCGCGACGAGCGGGTCCTCTCGCCCTAACTTTTCCCAGGCGGCCCGTCGCAAAAGGCACGAGGAGCACGTCCGGCACGGGACCTCTCCCCCGGCGTAGCAGGAGACCGAATACGAATAATCAGCCCCAAGGGCGAGCCCCTGCCCGATGATCTCGGACTTGGTGAGGCCGATGAACGGCGCGAGGAGGCGCATCTCCGGACCGCCGAACGCGGCCGATGTCCCCAGGTTGATGGCTCGCTCCATGGCCCGGACGAACTCCCGCCGGGTGTCCGGGTATTCGGGAGAATCGATGACATGAAACCCACAGACGAGATCGTGGACGCCCCTGGCTTCGGCCCAGGCTGCGGCCACGGCCAGGAAGATGCCGTTTCGGAAGGGAACATAGGTTGCCGGAGGGCCGGCCGGCAGTCGTGCGGAGTCCTCGAAGCGGGGGAGGGGAAACCCGGGGTCCGTCAGCGCTGATCCTCCCACCTGGTTCAGGTCGACCTTGAGAAGGGTCCGTACCAGGCCGAGCTTGCGGGCGAGCCGTCCCGCCAGCCGGACCTCTATCTTATGCCGCTGGCCGTAGTTGAAGGTCAAGGGGTGGACACGGTCATAGCGGTCGCGGGCCCAGTAGAGGGCCGTCGTTGAGTCGATCCCGCCGGAAAAGAGAACCACGCAAGACGTCACGCCCATCGGTCTCCGCCCCGATGATAGATGACAACCCGGGCTTTTTCAAGCGGTTGACAGTGTCCCACACGGATGGTATATCTTGAGCTTCGAACGATGGACAAGCACCCTGTCGAGAAAGGCATCGCGGACGTCGTCAGGACCTACGAACTCCTCGACCGGGTGCGCCTCGGCCGCGATATCGTCATCCGCGACGACCAGTTCGAGCGCGAGGTCCTCCTTGACGCGGCCCGGGCCGCCCGGTCGAAAGGAATCGGGGTGAGCCTCGTCGACACGGGCAGGTTTGAGGTGAGCGACCTCGAGTGGCTGATCCGCGAAAAGGTCCGGATCTATACGTCCGATGAGACCCGAACGAACGAGGCCGAGCTCGCCCGGATCCTGAAGCCCTGCCGGGCGTCGAAATCCTTCCTGGCCTATTTCCTAAACAGCCCGCTGGACCCGGCCGACGGGGGAGGAAAGATGTCTCTGGCCGCGCTTAAGGGTCTTGCGGATTCGGGAATGGACCTCCACTTTTCCAACCGGGTCCACGCGCGCGACTTCGGAATCCTGGCGGAGCTTGCCGAAAGCGTCAAAGGCGGCCGGGGCTATTTTGCCTATTATCATCATGGGCCTTTGACTTCGGACATCACGGAGGTCGCTTCGCGCGGCGCGTGGGTCCATTTTTCCGACCGGAGCTTCGAAGCCGGCGCTCCGGCCGAACCAGGCCTCGCCCTCGTGAGGGCCGCGCGAGCCGCAGGTTCCCGGGCGACGATTTATGTCCAGGCGGGTTTGCCGCTGCCCTTCCTCGAGAGCCTGTTCGAGGCGGGTGCCGTCATCTTCTTCCAAACGCCGCCGAGCGACCGCCGCTCGCTGCAAAAGCCGGTCGAGCGGAAGGCGCTCCGGAGAAGGCTGCCGGCCCGGGCCTTCTATCTTTCGACGGCGTTCCTCCCGTGAATTCTTTCGGCCGCTTGAAAAAGCGGCCGTTTCGTCTACAATAAACAACTCATGACCGCCGAGAGCTCGAGACATGTTCTGCCGCTCTGGACCGTCATCCCGTTCGTGGGGCTTCTTCTGTCCATCGCCCTGCTCCCGCTGAGGGCTCCGCGATTCTGGGAACGAAACCGCAGCAAGGCGTTGGTCGCGGCCCTTTGGTCGCTGCCCGTCGCCGTCCTGTTCCTCCTCCGGGAGCCGGCCGAACTCCTGCTCACGGTCAAGGACTATGCCTCGTTTGTAATCCTCCTCGCTGCGCTGTTCGTCATCTCTGGAGGAATCCTCGTCCGGGGCGACATCCGGGCGACGCCGTTCGTCAACTCGGCCTTCCTCTTTGTCGGCGCGGTCCTGGCCAACTTCATCGGGACGACCGGCGCCAGCATGCTCCTCATCCGGCCCCTCCTCCAGACCAACCGCGAGCGACATCGAACATTCCATCTCCCGGTCTTCTTCATCTTTCTGGTCTCCAATATCGGCGGCTGCCTGACGCCGCTCGGCGACCCGCCGCTCTTCATGGGCCTCCTCAAGGGCGTCCCGTTTTTCTGGACGCTGCGGCTCTTCCCGCTCTGGTCGTTCATGGTCGGGGCGGTCCTCCTCGTCTTCTTTGTTTTCGATAGCTACGAGTTCGAGCGCGAGACGATCAAGGATCTCATCCGCGACCGGGAGCGCATCGTTCCGCTCCACCTGAAGGGGGCTCTGAACTTCGTCTGGATCGGCGGGGTCGTTGGAGCGATGTTCCTGCCGTTCCCTTTCCGAGAGGGGACCCTCGTCCTCATGGCCGGGCTCTCACTCGGCACGACGAAAAAAACGCTGAGGGAGGAAAACCGGTTCGGCTACGGCCCCATCCTGGAAGTCGCCATTCTCTTTGCCGGGATCTTCGTGACCATGGTCCCCGCGCTCCTCATCCTTAACGCCCGGGCCCCGGAGCTGGGAATGACCAGACCCTGGCAGTTCTTCTGGGCGACGGGCGCGCTTTCCTCCTTCCTGGACAACACGCCGACGTACCTCGCATTCTTCGCCCTGGCCCGGGGGCTCGGCCTCGGCGGCGTCCCGGCCGGCATCCCTCCGCTCCTCCTTAAGGCCATCAGCGCCGGGGCCGTTTTCATGGGAGCCAACTCCTACATCGGGAACGGCCCCAACTTCATGGTCAAGTGTATCGCCGAGGACTACCGGTACAAAGTGCCGTCGTTCTTCGGCTACATGGCCTATTCAGCCGCGATCCTCGTCCCGCTCTTTGTTCTCGTCACGGTCATTTTCTTTAAGTGATCCGGGCGAGAAGTCGAGCCAGGCCGTCCCCCACACCGAATCCCGGAGCG
>Ga0153916_10000237_pt1 | contig 35632 bp, 37 predicted proteins | sample Opewatmetagenome_FD_109642 | JGI IMG/M metagenome (GOLD analysis project Ga0153916, IMG submission 109642) | Freshwater wetland microbial communities from Ohio, USA - Open water 3 Core 3 Depth 4 metaG | ecosystem: Environmental > Aquatic > Freshwater > Wetlands | place: USA: Ohio, Lake Erie...
CGTCGAGAAGGCCAAGACCGTGCTGTTCGTCAAGCGCTCGATGGGCGGCGCGGGCTATGCCGGCGTCGAGAACGAGCTGTTCTTCCGCGACAACACGATGATGCTCCTCGCCGACGCCAAGAAAATGGTCGAGAACATCGTCAAGGCGCTCGGCCATTGAGGACAGGGTTGTCGAAGAGCCTGGGTCCGAGGTTGCCCTCGGACAACGGACAGGTGCCAGCAGGACACGGATCATGGCAACATTGATGGCGGCGCTTCGGCATCGCGGGGCTCGGGCGTGCAGTCGCCCGTCTTGCCGTCGCGGTTGAACTGGTCTGACAAGGGGAATGATCGGATGGGACTCGAGGGTGCAAGCGCGATCGTAACCGGCGGCGCTTCGGAACTGGGCGGGGCGACAGCAGAGGTGCTGGCAGCGCAGGGCACCAGGGTCACGATCTTCGATCTTAACGAGGACGCGGGTCAGGCGCACGCCAGCAAGATCGGCGGCAAGTTTGTGAATATGAACGTTGTTGACGATGTCAGCATTGCCAATGGCATTGCCGAGGCGGAAACGGCGCATGGCGTCGCGCGTGTGCTGATCAACTGTGCCGGCATCACGATCGCTTTGAAGACGGTCGGCCGGGAGGCGCAGCTGCATCCGCTCGATCAGTTCCGCAAGGTCATCGAGATCAACCTGATCGGGCCGTTCACCGTCATCTCGAAATTCACGGCGCGGCTTACCGAGGCAGAGACGATCGGCGAGGAACGCGGCGTCATAATCAACACCGCGAGCATAGCCGCGTTCGAGGGACAGGTCGGACAGGCGGCTTATTCCGCATCGAAGGGCGGCGTTATGAGCATGACCCCGCCGATCGCGCGCGATCTTGCGCTCACCAACAAGCGTGTGTCCGCAGAAGATGCCGCAGTGCTCGGCCTTGTCACGTGCGTCATCGAGGATGAGGCGCTGGGCGCAGAAGTGGGCGGCACTGGCGGCGGCGACACGGGTGCTCGGTCGCACCCGCAATCTCCTGCCTTCAAGCTTCAACACGAGCCTGGAGGAGCAGATGGAGCACGAGGCCCGCGCCATCACCGATTCAGGGCGCGATGCCGAAGGCCGCGAGAGCATCGCCGCCTTTCTTGGCAAGAGCAAACCCGATTTTCGATCTGACCGAAGGAAATTGAAATGGCAGAAGCTTATATTGTCGAGGCTATTCGCACCGCCGGCGGACGTCGTGGCGGCAGGCTCGCCGGCTGGCACCCCGCGGACTTGGCCGGCGAGGTCTTGAACGCGCTCATCGACCGGACGGGCATCGATCCGGCAGCAGTCGAGGATGTCATCATGGGCTGCGTCAGCCAGGTCGGCGAACAGTCATTCCATATCGGGCGCAATGCGGTGATGGCCTCGAAACTGCCCGACAGCGTGCCTGCCGTGTCCATCGATCGCCAGTGCGGATCCTCGCAACAGGCGATCCATTTCGCCGCGCAGGCGGTGATGTCAGGCACGCAGGATGTGGTGATCGCGGCGGGCGTCGAGAGCATGACGCGCGTACCGATGGGGTCGCCGACCTCGCTGGCTGCCAAGGCGGGGATCGGCGTTGGACCATGGAGCGACCAGATCAAGAATCGCTACGGTGTGACCGAGTTCAGCCAGTTCGTTGGTGCGCAGATGATCGCCGACAAATATGGCTACAACCGCGAGGCGCTCGATGCCTTTGCGCTCGAGAGCCACAAGCGCGCGGCGACGGCAGTGCTGGCCGGCGCCTTCGACAAGGAGATTGTGCCAATCGAGATCGAGACGCCTGAAGGCAGGGCAGTCCATCGCACCGACGAGGGTATCCGCTACGATGCAACGTTGGAGTCGATCGGTTCGGTCAAGCTGCTGCAGGAAGGTGGTACGATCAGTGCAGCTAATGCAAGTCAGGTCTGCGATGGCGCGTCTGGAGTGCTGGTAGTGAGCGAGAGGGCGCTTAAGTCGCACGGGCTGACGCCGCTCGCCCGTATCCACAATCTGACCGTGACCGGAGGCGATCCGGTGGTCATGCTTGAAGAACCGATCCGCGCGACGCGACGCGCGCTTGAGCGGGCATATATGAAAATCGGCGACATCGATCTCTATGAGGTGAACGAGGCTTTTGCGCCGGTGCCGTTGGCGTGGCTCCGCGAGATCGGCGCCGATCCGTCGAGATTGAACGTCAATGGCGGGGCGATCGCTCTTGGTCACCCGCTGGGCGCATCCGGTGCGAAGCTGATGGCGACGCTGATCAATGCGCTGAGAGCCCGGGGGCTGCGCTATGGTCTTCAGACGATGTGCGAAGGCGGCGGCATCGCCAATGTCACGATCATCGAGGCACTGTGATGGATCGGCGCGATGCTACTACGACTGCATCGCGCGCCGGTTGGGGTGGCGAAGTCCGATACCTCGGCGAGATCGCGAACCCACCCGAGGCGACATGAAGGCTGGTAGCAAAGCTTGCTTTCCGCAAATATGACCGGCTACACTTTGCTATGATGCCGGCCCCACCCGCTATGGCCCCTACCGCTGCCTGAAAGATGTTAGGCTTGACTGTGTTGTTGTCGTGCCATTCCTGATTCCGCGCTGGCCCGGTGATCAGGTGAAGATCAACCGTCGCGATGCCGAAGGGTTACCAAGCTGCTCCGGGCGGGTGAGCTGACGCCTGTATGGGTTCCAGACGAGGCGTACGAGGTGATCCGGGATCTCGTGCGCGCTCGCGATGTTGCGGTGCGCGACGTGCGCAGCAAGCGTCAGCAGGTGACATCCATGTTGCTGCACTATGTCACAGCTTCCCGGGCAAAACGGCTTGGGGTGCCCGGCACAGGTAGTGGCTATCGCCTTCCGGGCAGGAAACCATGCCCTAGGCGAGGGTATCATTGCGATACGCGATGGACCAACACGGACAGGTCGAGCGGATGAGCCGGACCATCAAGGACGCCACCGTCAAGCGCTACCACCATGAGAGCCATGGCCAGCTCCGGCAGCATCTCCAGCTCTTCATCGACGCCATAATCATGCCTGCCGGCTGAAGACGCTACGTGGCCTCACACCCTACGAGTACGTGGCTCGCATATGGACAGAGGAACCAGATCGATTCAAAGTCGACCCGTATCATCACTCCGCGGGACTAAAGACCTAGTGCGCAGATACGTTCCAAAATCGGAAAGGCTGCGATTGATGGTGAGCTGAATTCAAGGAAAGCTACAACGCCCTAAAAAACTATCCGCTCTATCCTGCCTTAGCCCAGCCTCTCATGCCGGGTCTGAATCAGGGGTATATTTTAATTTCACCGCCCTCGATACACGGGCTTACGACGCGCGAGAAACGCCGCGATTCCTTCCGCTGCATCCTCGGTTTCTGCGGCAGAAGCAATGGCAGCGGCCTCATCATCCAATTGCTGCTCGAGTGATGTAGACGAACTCTCTGCCAATAATCGACGAATGCGACCATAAGCGAGCGTCGGCCCCGCAGCAATTTGTGCCGCCAATTCACTTGCGCGCTCAGCAACATCAAGATCGTCAACGACCTCAGTTACAAGACCGGCCAACAGTGCCTCTTCTGCATTTAGGCGACGATTAAGTAGTGCCATTTGTTGCGTCAATCGCAATCCAATGAGGCGTGGCAACGACCAGCTATTGGCACCATCAGGGGATAGGCCAATGGCAGAATAGGCCATAGCGAACATTGATGTGCGGCCAGCAACAACGATGTCACCAAATGCCACCAGCCCAAGACCCGCGCCCGCCGCGGCACCCTGCACACCAACGATAAGAGGCGCGTCCAGCTGGGCAAGGAGTTTCAGCCCCTCATGCAGCGCCCCTGCCATTTCACGCAGCATTGGCCCTCTTTCAGGGGCAGAAACCATATCGCCAATATCACCACCTACACAGAAATTATTGCCTTCCGCAAGCAGCAGCACTGCCCGTACCCGACCATCTGCCGCAATCGCCTCGGCATTCTTGCGAAGAGCAATACAGCCTTCGAGATTGAGAGCATTGCCCATCTCCGGCCTTGTAAGCGTCAGCTTCGCCAAACCTTCAATAATTTCCAGTTTGGTACAATCATGTGTCATCCCCTAATTCTCCATCCCATCGGCAGGACTATGGTGGCATATTCTGATACTGCTCTGCAGGCTGGGGACACCGCCAAAGTCGCAAACATCAGTCCGCGGCACACCGGTTAAAGCAACCCTTCTCAAAGATCAGTCCGTCAACGCGGCGCCATACGGATCGCTCCGTCCAACCGCACGCTGGCAGCATTCATATAACTATTGCTGATGAGAAACAGAGCCAGATCGGCATATTCCTCTGGTCGTCCGAGTCGCTTCGGAAATGGCACTGTGGCGGCCAGCGACTCTTGAACTTTTTGCGGCAATCCAGCTAGCATGGGTGTTCCCAGAATACCTGGAAGGATCGTATTGATCCGGATCCCTTCATTCATGAGGTCCCTTGCGATAGGTAGAGTCATGCCCATTACACCAGCTTTGGACGCGGCATAGGATGCCTGACCAATCTGGCCATCTTCTGCGGCGACCGAAGCCGTACTGATAACAACGCCACGCTCTCCCTGTTCATCAAGCGGCTCAAGCGTGAGCATCCCGGCCGCCGATTTGGCGATGCAGGTAAACGTTCCAATGAGATTGATCTGTAGGGTGCGCGAAAAAGTGGCGATTGAGTGTGCAAAAACTGCGCCGGTCTCCTTATTGCGGCTTACGGTCTTCTCCGCGGAAGCGATGCCAGCACAATTGATTAGGATCCGTTCCTGCCCGTACGCCTTTCTAGCACGCGAAAAGCCGGCATCCACATCGGCCTCTAATGTAACGTCGACCTTACAGAACAGCCCGCCAATTTGGGCAGCAACAGCTTGCCCCCGCTCGACGTTCATGTCGAATATCGCGACCCGCGCGCCGCGCGCGGCAAGTGCCCGCGCGGTGGCTTCCCCTAGGCCTGACGCTCCCCCTGTAACCACAGCGGAGACCGATTCATCGATATTCATGCTTTCCTCCCATCAAAATATCCGATTAATTCAAAACGTCATCGCCACGGATCCCGATCCAGAAGCAAGCGGGTGGCAGCAACCGCCTCTCGGGCGCGCTTCCAAGCCGACACACCATTTTCACGCGCCACACGTTGGGGGACCTCCACATCGATGACAATGTCGTCGGGCAAGGCGGCGACCATTGCCGACAATGCGAAATCGCCAGTGCCAGGAACCATGCGGTCCGATATTGCTTCACGCCAGCGCTGATCGAGCGGCATCTGAGCCAAGCCATCGCAGATTTGAGCATAACCGATTGCCTCATGGATCGCTGCCAGATCGTCAGCGCCCGCACCAGACCGAACCGTGTGCAAGAAATCAGCGATGATACCGAGGTTGGAACAACCGGCCGCATTCACCAACGCCATCGCACTGGCGGGCGTTGAGACCTTGGAAAACGAATTATATTCAAGCCCCACCGTAATCCCACACGCTTCGGCCATGGCGCAAAAGCGTTGCAGCAATCCGGCGGCGATCTCGAGGTTTTCCTCGTGAACATGCACCGTAGCATGCCGCGCACCAAGAGCCGATCCCAGCGCCAAGCCATCCACCATTTCAGACAAATGAGCGTCCGCCGAAAGCGGGAAAACCTCAAGGTTGAAGGGCGTCACGCCTGTCCGCAACATCGCCTCGCGCAACGCCAAGACATCGGAGGGACCAACCATCGGATAGCGATGCCTGACATCTATGGGCATATAAATAAAAAAACAGACATGTTGGCATCCTGATCGATACGCGATATCGATCAGCTCTACCGGACTGACGTCCATGACCGTCAGATGATGAAGCGACAATCGCCTGCCTGAAGTGGATGACATTTGCAGCGCAATGGCTCCTAGAACTGGGCGTTCTTGAAGATTTCCAGTACCAATTCGCTAACCGATGCGGCCGCCCGAAGCGGGCCTCGCCGCCCTGGCCGATGGCAACAGGCGATCATGGTTTGATCCGACACGATATTGCACCGCTTCTCTTCAAACTGCATCTCATTGGCATAAAAAAGTCATTCGTGATTGTTTTATATTGTGATGCTGGTAAAGTCCAACGGCATATGAAGAAGGACGGACATGCCATGGATGCAGCGCAGACGGCGGATCTCAAGGCCCGTATGGCCTATGAATTCGAGCGCAAAGGACCGCCGGAAGGTTTTCCGGCCTTTTCGGACATTGCTGCCGGGCGTTATGTCGATTCGGAATTTCTGCGCCTCGAACAAGAGCTGATGTGGAAGCGGGCCTGGCTCTATGCTGCCCATGCCGACCAGATCCCCGAACCAGGAAGCTGGATCCTGACGCGCAATACCGGTTCGCCCATCCTCATCGTGCGCGATCTCGAAGGCGAGATTCGTGCATTCTACAACACATGCCAACATCGCGGTGCGCCGCTAGTGAAGGAGGAAGCTGGCCATTCGCGCGGTCTGGTGTGCGGGTATCACGGGTGGAGCTATGCCCTTGATGGCAAGCTGACTGCGGTGCGCGACCGGCGCGACTTTGTTGATCTCGATTTTTCCTGCCGATCCCTGAAAACCGTGCGGTGCGAGACCATCGGCAAACTGATCTTCATCAATGAAGACCCTGATGCCCAGCCGCTGATGGACCATCTCGGGCCGATGGCACAGGAACTGGACCAGTTCGCGCTGGATTCGCTGAACTTTGTCGAGAGCCGGTCCTATGACGTCAATTGCAACGTAAAGATCCTGCTTGATGCATTTCTTGAGGTCTATCACCTGAAATCAGTCCATCAGCAGACCGTTGACCGTTTCCTCGACCACCGCGGGATGACCATCACGCTTTGGGAAAATGGCCATTCACGGATGACCACACCCAATCGGCGGCCGGACTGGCAGGATCCAGGCACGCTTGGCATGCCAAAGATCGCCACCGTCACCGAAATCCCCCGCGACAATAATGTGAGCTATCATATTTTCCCCAACTTCGTGATGCCGCCATCCGATTCGGGGATCCCGATGCTGCAATTCTGGCCGACATCGGACCGGACATGCCGCGTGGTTTCGACGTGGATTGCGCCGGATTATGATCCACAAAATCCTCATCCCCTATGGGCCAACCGCATCGCCAATTGGGAACGCATCTTGTACGAAGACCTTCAATTCGCGCCACAGATCCAGGAATCCGTTGAGTCACCGGGCTTCCATGGCATGCCGCTCAATTATCAAGAACGGCGGCTATATCATTGGCACGAGGAACTCGACCGGCGTCTGGGCCTCAATCGGGTTCCGGCCCCACTCGCCGTCAAGTCGGTGCTGACGCCATGGGTAGAGGCATGAACAACATGCCGAAGATCACAAAGGCGGATGGGCGGCCAAAATTCGGTTTTACCGACGACGAGCTCGCCGCCCTGCCCACGGTGTACCGCCACGACCTGCTGACGGACCAGGTTGTGCTGGTCTCAGGTGGCGGCACCGGGATCGGCAAGGGTATCGCGTTCCTGTGTGCCCGGTTGGGCGCGAAGGTGGTTATGTGCGGGCGACGGGCGGAAAAGCTTGAGGAGACCTGCGATGCCATCGAACGTTTGGTCGGTAACCGGCCGCTGGCCATTCCCGCATCAATCCGCGACCCTGAAGCGGTGGATGCGCTGCTCGACCGGACCTTTGACGAATTCGGGCGTCTCGACCACCTTGTCAACAATGCGGGCGGTCAGTTTCCGCAGGACGCGATCAACTTCAGCCGCAAGGGCTGGCAGTCAGTCATCGACCTAAACCTCAATGGCACATGGTGGATGATGCAAGGTGCCGCCCAACGCTGGCGGGATCGCGGCATCGGCGGCAATGTGGTGAGTATCGTCGCCAATGTCGAGCGCGGCATGCCACAAGCCGCGCATACCTGTGCGGCACGCGCGGGCGTCATCTATCTGAGCAAGACCCTAGCGACCGAATGGGCGCCGCTCGACATCCGCGTCAATTGTGTCGCGCCCGGCGTGATCGAAAGCGAAGGCTTTCACGTATATCCGGACGATGCGCTGGCACGCTTCCATGAAGCGAATCCGATGAAGCGGCGCGGCGACGTTTGGGATGTTGCCGAAGCCGTGGTCTATCTGATGGGATCATCGGGCAAATTTGTGACCGGTGACCTTCTGGTCGTGGACGGCGGACAGGCCCAGAACGGTACCGTGTGGCCCGCGGGCCGCCCTGATTATTTTGGCGGCAAAATCGCGAACGGGATCTGACTATCCCGCCACTACGACCAGGCAAGGGAATGCGATGGGCATCATCAAGGGCGATATTTTTCAGATGGCCTATGTCGTCGAGGATCTTGACGCGACCATCGACCACTGGACCAATGTCATTGGTGTGGGCCCGTTCTTTCTGTTCCCGCTGCCGCTTCAGCTCGACTGGCTTGAGCTGGATGGTAAGCGGGTCGCAGATCATGATATACTGAGCGCCGCCGCGTTGGCGCAAAACGGTTCGGTTCAGATCGAAATTCTGGTGCCGGGAAGCGCGCCGTCGCCCTATCGCGATTTTCTCGGCCAGGGGCGGCAGGGCCTTCAGCATATCGGCATCTATGCCACCGATTATGATCGCCAAATGGCAGCCGTGCGCGCAGCCGGGATCGGGGTCGCGATGGAGGGGGTTTTGCCGCTTTCGCGCTTTTCCTATCTCCATACCGACACCCGCCATGCCGGAACGATGGTTGAGTTGATTGAGCCCCAGCCCGCCATGCTCGAACTTTTCGATGGCATTCGTGCCGCGTCAGTTGGTTGGGACGGACGCGATCCGCTGCGTCCGCTTGGTTAATCAGGACTGGGCTGCTGCCTTTGCCGCCTTCACCGCGCTTACAATTTCAGCATTGGTCGGGTTACGACGTAATGTCAGCCCGCCATTCACCTGAAAGGTCTGGCCGGTCATAAAGCACGCATCCGAGGCGATCCAAGCGGCGGCGTTGGCGATGTCATCACGCGTATTGACGCGTCCCAATGGATATTCCTTTTCAAACGCGGCGATCAGCGCGGGATTAGCCGCAGCGCGCGCCGTCATTGGCGTTTCGGTAAAGCCGGGCGCGATGCTGTTGGCGCGGATGCCGCGCTTGCCGAACTCATTGGCGATACAGCGGATAACATGATCCGCTCCCGCCTTGGTACCCATGTAGGCGGCATGGTCCTCGAGCATGATCGTCGCAGTGGCCGAACTGATCTGAAGAATCGAGCCGTCATCGCGCATGACCCGCAACGCCGCCTGATAGAACAAAAAACTGCCGATAAACTGTAGCTCGACCATCTGGCGCAATTCGTCTGCCGTGGTCTCCAGAAACGGCTTGAGCAACCCCCAACCCGTCGCGTTGATCGCGATATCGAGCCCACCAAACCGATCGACCGCGGTGCTCATCAGTGCAGCCAAATCTGTCTCCGAAGTCAGATCGCAAAGCGCATAGCCGCCTCCGATCTCAGTCGAAAAGCGCGTCAATTCCTCTTCATGGCGACCGCCAACGACCACTCGGGCGCCCTCTTCGACAAACCGGCGCGCAATGGCCTGCGCCATATTGTCGCGCCCGGCCGCACCCATGATGACGGCGACCTTGCCTGCTAGCTTGCTCATGACATTGTCTCCTCACCGCCTAGCGATGTCGCCCGGGTTAACCCAGTTCGTCGATCAGTTGCGTGCGCAAACGGAATTTCTGGATCTTCGATGTCGACATCGGCCAATGCGTGACGAACCGGATATGGCGCGGCAATTTGAAACTGGCGATCTTGCCCTTGCAATGGTCGATCAGTTCGCTCTCGCTGGCGGTCTCGCCCTCCGATAATTCGACAAAAGCAGCCGGCACCTCGACATAGCGCGGATGCGGTATGCCGACCACTTGGGCCAGTTTGACCGCAGGATGGCCTTGCAACACGGCTTCGATTTCCGCTGCCGCGACGTTTTCCCCACCGACTTTGAGCATATCCTTAGTCCGGCCATGGAACATGATATGGCCGCTTGCATCGATCGAACCGACATCGCCGGTGTGGAGCCAACCATCACGAATACTCTCGGCAGTCTTATCGGGAGCATTGTAATAGCCGCGCAGCATATTGGGCCCGCGGGCGCAGATTTCACCACGCTCGCCCGGTGCACACTCCACGCCAGTTTCAGGGTCAACGATCTTGATCTCCCATTCGTCCAGCGGAACACCAAGCCGTCCGGTGCGCAGATCGAAACTGTCGTCGAGACGGCTAGTGCAGATCGTCCCCGCCGCTTCGGTCAAGCCGTAGGTGCCGACATGAATGATCTGTGGCATGGCGGTGACCATCGCATCCTTGATCCAGGCCGGCTGGACCGCGAAGTTGCTATTCATCAGCCGCATCGACGACAGGTTCGTGACAGGGAAGACTGGGTGCGAAATGAGATCCTGCATGATCGTGACAAAGCTGGGATAGGCAACGGTCGCGCCTTCGTCCTCGAGCATCTTGAGCGCAACCCCGGCATCGAAATGCGGGACGGTCAGATAAACGCCGCCAAAGTCGAGGATCATCGTCATCGGTAAAATGCCGGCGATATGAAAGATCGGTAGCGGCGACCACACCTTGTCCTGCGCGGTTACCTTATATCGCTTGCCGAGATTGCGACTGTTGCCGACCATGCCCCGGTGGCTGATCAAACAGCCCTTGGGATTGGCGGTTGTACCCGAGGTGTAGAGGATAAGACAGATGTCGTCTGGCACGATGGCGTCGATGCGGCGATCGACCTCGGCATCCGAAACCGAATCAGGGCCCTGATCACCCTTGGCCAAAGCCGCATCAACCCCGACCAGATAAGGCGCACACGGAGATTCCAAACAGACCACCTGACGCAGCGTTGGCGCCTCCTCAAGCGACAGGAACCATGGGTCATGCGCCGTTTCAAGGCTGGGCAACGCGACGCGCAACCGTTCACCGAAATCGAGCGAATCCGCTACGCGGCCGGTCGTCACTAAAACAACAAGATCCGCATCCTTGACGAGGTAAGCGAGTTCTCCTGCCTGATAGCGCGCATTGACCGGTACGGCGACGGCACCTGCCATCATCGCGCCGAACATGGCTTCGACAAAATCGGGACAGGTGCTGAGCAAGATGCCAATATGCTCGCCCTGCTGAACCCCCATGGCAATGAACGCCCGCGCCCAGCGCCGCGCCGAAGCATTGAGGGCGGCATGGGTGAACCGGCGATCGGGGAAAACCAGGGCATCGGCCCCACCATGGCGCGCGGCGCTTTCGCGCAGCATCGCGCCCATGGTATAAATCGGCGCGGTCATACTGACATCCTGTCCTTCGCGGGTAGCTTTTATGAACCCGGCGCCCATTATTAGGCTTGTCCATTATTTCATGTATAAAAAACATTCATGATTGTTTCTGCAAGAAGTTTCTCGCTTTACCGCGCGCAGACTCAGCCCAAAACGCGCATCAAGGTCTCTGGATCGCCATTCCAACGATCGGCAGCTCGAGCGATGGCACCAAAAAAGGCTTGAATGGTAGGCTTATCCTCCAGAATTTCGACCATATGGCCAAGGGTCGCCGACGTATCGACATAACAAAAACGGACATCACCGAATTGGCCCGACGAGGCGACAGCAAAGCCCCCTTCGGTGTATAAACGCAGCGCTGCGTCGTAATCGTCCGCGATGATGGCAACATGGTGCATCGCTTCGTGCCCGGCCGGTACGGTATCGCGATAGCAGGACGGGCCACTGTCATGCTGTTCGACCAGTTCAATCTGCACTGGTCCGGCCTGCGCGATCGCGGTAGAAAAATCAGGCGCGATTGGCTGTCCCCGATGCAACGGGTTGATAATGGTCAGATGCCGGTTGACCAGAAACGGACCGATACCCATGGTCTGATGCCAACGCCGCGCCGCGGCATCGAGATCGGGCACCACCCAAGAAAACTGCAAAATCTGGCGACCCGACGGGATCATGCTGTGGTGTCCTGCTGCCCGGCTATCGCTTTTTGTTCCCGCAGCCATGCCGCGTGACGATCGTGATGATCGGCCGCCGATATAATAAACAGGCCGGTCGCGGTGGCGAGTAAGGCCCCACTCGCCTCCAGTCGCAATTCACCCGCCGCCTTGACCTTACGCCCTTCGTTACTTTCCAGCCAAGAACGACCGATGACCGGCTCATCAATGGTCACCGGCCTTTTGAAATCCACAGTGAGCGTCGCGGTGACTGTCGACCCATAACGTTCGATGACATGCTGCCCCAGCAGCTCGTCCATCACTGCGCAGATCCAGCCGCCATGCGCCACGCTGCTGCCGCCTTCATGGTTTGCCCCGCACGTCACGCGACAATGCATGACCCCAGCGGCATCATCGAAATAGAGCTCCGTCAGACCGTAATAGCACTGCCCCGCCGCCTTGCAGGCAGCACAAAGGCGATCCTTTGTGCGCACCCGTTTTCGCAAGTCTTTACGCACCAGCCTCTCCTTTGACCCCTAAGGTTACGCATGATAGGACATAGCGCATAAGTGTAAACATACAGACGTGATTGTTTTTTGAGCGCGACTCGGCTCGGCCGACGACGGGCTAGGCAGTACCACCCTGCACGCAGCACTGAACGAGACAACATGCACCTAAGCCCTTCGCGGCCTCGAAGGAAATTCGAAGACCTCGCCATTGGCGAAACCCGGATATCGTCATTGCGTACGCTAAGCGAAGCTGAGATTGTCGATTTTGCCCGACTTTATGATCCGCAATGGTTTCACACCGATCCCAGCGCGGCGCGCCAATCGCACTTCGGCGAAGTCGTCGCGAGCGGGATCCATATCCTCGCGCTGTGGCGACAGATGGACCATGAAATGAACCAAGACATCGACTTTGTCTGCGGCGTCGGCTGGGACAACGTGCGGATGAAAAAGGCAGTTCGCGCCGGTGATACGCTGCATGCGACGTCGCGGATTGTCGATCTGCGCGCCTCACAAAGCGGCAAAGCGCGCGGCACCGCGATCACCGAATATGCCATGCTGAACCAGCATGACGAGGAAGTCATCAGCTTTCGCAGCATCAATCTGGTTTATTGTCGGGCGGCCGTTACCGGCGCATAATTGACTTTGGCGTCAGCAGAAATCTTCTGCCATCTGTTCGGCCGCACACATCGCCGTTGCCATTGCGGCTTCAACCGCAGCGGATGGGCCAAAGGTTGGTGCAACACGCAGCGGGGCGATGTCAGTGATGCCGATGAACTGGAGCCAGGTCGTCAGATAATTGAGCTGGAAGTCATACCCCGCCAGCGGCCCTTGCGGCTGGATGTCCATGGCGCTGGCCGCGACGATCATCGCCTTTTTGCCAGCAGCATGGCCGGTAATATGGCCGTGAGCGTCGTTGGTAAAGGCCATGCGCGGTTGGGTGACCACATCAACATAATGTTTGAGTGGGTACGGGATCCCGAAATTCCACATCGGGGTCGAGATGACATACGCGTCGAACGACAGGAAATGGTCCGCATGGCGGCCGACTTCGTCCCAGGCCGCGCGGATGTCCGGATCGACCTCGCCGCCCATGATTAGCGCGTAGCGGCCTTCGATCATGCCATCCGCAAGCGACGGCAGGGGGACGTCCCAAAGGTCAAGCCGTTCGACGGTTAGGCCGGGCTGCCGTTCAGCCAGGCGCATCACGAAGTGGCCGGCGACAACGCGAGAACGTGAACGCCCTGCACGCGGGCTCGCATCGATATGAAGGAGCCGTTCAAGCGCCATTGTCTCTCCGTTGAGTAAAATCGACCATGACCTGACCATCAACCAGTTCGGCATGCCAGACCTTGATCGGCTTGTCGGTCAGCTTGCCCGAAGGGCAACCATCACGCATATCAAAGCGGATGCCGTGCATCGGGCAGAAGATATGGGGACCGCGCACCTTGCCGCCCTCCAGCCGTTGATACGCATGGCTGCACATATTCTCGATCGCAAATAGGCCCGCCGCGCTCCGCACAACCAGAAGGTTATGATCATCAACACTGATCGCGAGCGAACCATTTTCCGGGACATCGTCGATCGAGGCAAGCGGGATCAGCGTCATGTCAGCGCCGCTGGTCGAACCGCCGGCCGACCATGGCGCTGGCAATATTGGTCTTCTGGATATCGATTGCGCCGCCGGCAATGCCCCAGCCCCAAGCATCACGCAGCCGACGCTCCATCGGGAATTCACGGCTATAGCCATAGGCACCCATCAGCTGCATGGCGTCACCTGTCACTTCACGCGCGATCGTGTTGGCAAAGCATTTCGCAACCGAGCTGTCGAGCACGGACGGCAGTCCATCCTGCGCATTCGCGGCGGCGCGCCAGATTAACAGACGGGCCGCATCGACCTTCATCTGCATTTCGGCGAGTTTCAGTTGCACCGCCTGGAAATCGACGATCGGCTTGCCGAATTGCTTGCGATCCTGGACATAGGCGAGGACATCCTCAAGCGCGCCTGACGCCTGGGCCATCGACATAGTGGCGTTGCCGCAGCGTTCGAGATCAAACGCTTCCATCAGCTTGCGGAAGCCCCCAGCCGGCACAACGATATTATCAACCGGCACAGTGCAATCGTCGAGATTGAGGTCGGACGACGGAATACCCCGAAAGCCCATGAGATGTTCATTGGGACCAAAGCTTAACCCCGGCGCGTCCTTTTCAACATAGACGGCACCAATGCCTTTGGCGCCAGGATCATCCGAAAGCCGGCAATAGACGAGGTAACCGTCAGCATGGCCGCCGCCCGAACACCAGCGTTTGGTACCATTGAGAACCACCGTGTCGCCGGTGATTTTAGCGCGGGTCTTGAGATCGGTAAGCGCACTGCCCGCATCGGGTTCCGACATCGACACCGCAACAATCAAATCGCCGCGACAGACCGCCGGGACGATGCGCTGCTTGAGCGTTTCCGACCCGAACAGTTCGATCGCCCGCACGGGCCCTACGCAGGATTCGAAAACCGGAAAGGCGATCGCCGAAGAAATTTTCGCGAATTCCTCGAGCACAATCAATGCCTCGAGATTGCCCAAACCAAGACCGCCCAGCGATTCGGGAACATTGATGCCGAGAAAACCCATAGCCGCATAACACTTGATCAGATCATGGCTCGGTGGAACATTGTCTACCTCAAGCTGCGCGGCAATGGCAGGCAACTCTGTGCGGGCAAAGTGGCGGGCGGTTTCCTGCAATTGCCGTTGATCGTCGCTTAGTCCGAAATGCATTGGGTCTCCTATGGCGGGTGAGCCAATTGGCGATGTGGTGGATTATTCGCTCTTGGCGAAGACAAGCAGCAGATTGCCTGGCATATGATAATATAAGCCATAACCGCTGTTGAAAACGACGTGGCCGTCATAGACGGCGGCCCCCGGCCCACTCATTGCGCCGCCTGACGCATCCACCCCGGTTATCGTTTTAACCGCCTTGGTGGTATCGAATGACCACAGGATCTTACCGGTATCCTTGGCGTATATCCTGAAGCGGCCATCGAGATGACCTGCGAGAACGGCACCCGGAATTGCCGTGGTAGCGGCCGACACGCCTGGGTCGCAATATTGGCGATCTCCGCACACATTGTCCGCTTTTTGTTGCCACAAGATCTTGCCGGTCGCTGCGTCAAGGGCATGGATACCCGAGCCGTTAAGGGCCGGATCATAGACGCGGCCATCGTGCGTATCTGCCAGATCGACGATCGGCACGTACACTGCCACCCCCTGCCCCGACATGCCAAAATGAACGCCGCCTTGGGTGCCGCCATGGCCAAGCCTTTGCTGCCAGACGATCTTCCCACCCATCGGACTGACGCCAAAAACTAGGCCTGACTTTTGGCCAAGCACAATGATGTCGTCACCTTCAGGTAGGGACACAAGCAGCGGCGACGCCGCGAGATCGAGATCAGGCCCATTTTCCTTCGGGCAGTTATCATTGCCGACCATGCAACCCACATTCCAAGCATCTTTAGCCGTCAATTGCGTTTGCCAGATTTTCTTGCCGGTAGTGGCATCGAGCGAGAACACGGCATCGCTATTGCCATCTGCCGGGGTCGAATAATTCTCGCCAGAGCCAATATAGAGGCGGTTACGCTTGGCATCATAGGTCGGGCTTCCCCAGACCGGCGCTCCCGACGGACCCAGAATATTAACGCCAGCGGCCGTTACGCCCTGTGACGTTGGTGGATCGGGAACGGTGTAGGTCTTCCACTTCATTGTCCCGGTTGCAGGATCCAGAGCCACCACCGCGCCACGGAAGGTGCAGCAGGCATATTGGGGATCAGCGGCAGATGTCACTTCAAGCGAGGAAATCGGCACAAATAATGATCCCCCACCCAGCGATGGTGACCCGGTAATCGTGGCATTTGGGTGATCATCCAGCTTGACGCGCCAAATTTGTTTGCCGGTCATCGCATCAAGGGCATAAGCGCGTCCCAACACATCACCGAAGTACAGACGCTTGCTTTGGGCATCAGCGACGATGGCAGTGCGCACTTCAGCGCTCGCCCTAAAGGTCCATTTGGCGCAGCCACTGTCGAGATCAAATGCATAGACGGTGCCGTTCTGACTACCGACAAAAACTGTGCTCCAACCAATAGCAGGTTGAGAACGCGCGCGGACCGCGGCTGGATAGGCAAACGCCCATTTAAATTTGAGCTTCGAGGCGTCGGCCGCAGTCAGTCCACCGATCTCAGCCGGCACGAAGCGACGATTATCATGACCCCAGCCAACAGCGGCAGGCGGCGCGCCGACAAAGCGCATCGCAGCCCCTGTGCATTGCGCCGGGGGCGCAGGCGGTCGGTAACCGTTCAACCTCGTGCGTGTAATATATTCGGCAACCTGAACCTGCTGGTCCTTGCTCAGGTGGGCCGCCTGCTGCGCCATGACACCACCTTGCATTGCGGCAAGAATCGCATCAGGTGCCATCATCTCGAGCCAGACAGCCGCCGGCGCCTTGGGCACACCGCCCATATGGCAACCAGCGCAATTGTCCCGGAACAGGGCATTGCCGGGATGCGTTTCCGGATTGATCGCTTCACCAGTCCGAGCGACCAACTCATCGGTCGACTGCATGCGGGAGGAGGTTTTACCCCCCTCCCCTTGCGTGCTTCCGGCCAAAGACACGGTGGCACCGAGCAGCAGCGCGGCACTCGCCAGCCCGAAACGCGCCCTCGGCGTCATCAGCGCGTGCTGCCGAAGTTCACGCCCAGTTCCACACCATAGAAGCGCGACGGGCCGAACTGACTGTTCGACCAAAGGCCGCCGACCACCTGCGAGGCAGTGCGGTACCGCTTGTCGGTCAGGTTCCGGCCGACGGCGCGGACATAATATTTGTCGTCCTCCTCCGCCAATGTGATCGACGCGTTCACCAGAGTGCGGGCGTTAAGATAGGTATTCTCATCGGGGCTAGTGATCGACTGGGTGAACAGGTTACGCGCCGTGTGGTTGACGTTGCCGTTGAAGATGAGCTTGTGGCCGCCGACCGGCACTTCATAGGTCGCATCCGCCGTCCATTGCCATTTGGGCAGGCGGTCGAGCGGGGCGGACGAGAGATCGTAGCCCGCCGGGATGGGCGTGACGTACTCATTGTACTTGCCCTTCTGGTACCCGAGCACGCCGCGCAGGGTGAAGCGGTCGAACGGCACGGCCGTCGCTTCCGCCTCGACGCCCTTCACATTGGCCGAGGCCGCGTTGAAGAAGCGGGTCACCTGGTTCTGCTGGCCGCCGACGGTGATCGGCACCACGATCTGCTTCTGTAGGTTGGAATAATCGACATAGAAGCCGGTCAGGTTGAAGCGCAGGCGGCGTTCGAGCAGTTCGGTCTTGATGCCAACTTCATAGCTGTCGGCCTTTTCCGGCTGGGTCGCCGAAGCCGCTACGGCGAAGGCTGCTTGGTCATCTGTGCCGTCGGCATTCACGAACGGATGGAAGCCGCCGATCTGGTCATTGAAGCCGCCGCCCTTGAATCCGCGCGAATAGGTCGCATAGGCGAAGATGTCGTCGGTCGCCTGCCAGCCAAGGCTGGCGCGCCAGGTCGGCTCGTTCGCCCGCGCCTTCACCTGGATCACGCCCGCCGGGAAGTCGAACACATTGGCGTCGATGGCATCGTCGATGCTGAGCGTGGGATCAAAGCCGCCGTTGAGCTGTGCGATGAACACCTGCTGGCGTCCGAACCAGGTCTTGCGTTCCCAAGTGTATCGCCCGCCAGCGGTAAACGTCAGCGTCGGGGTAATCTTCAGCGTGCCTTCGAGGAACACGGCGGTCGATTTCGCCTTCTGCGCGTTACACAGGATATACGGGTTCTGGTTCCACGACCCGAACGGCAAGCCGCCACTGGCAAGATCCAGGAAACCAAGCACCTGCGCAACGCAAAAGCTGGTCCGGTCGTTCTGGTAGAACGCGCCGGTGACAAAATCGAACGAACCACCCAGATCGGACGCAAAGCGCAGTTCCTGCTGCCAGGTTTTACGGTTGTCGGAGCGGTTGGCGTCGAACAGCGAGAGCACTTCGCCATCGGCGGCGACAGGTGCCTGGCCGGTATAGGTATTAGGCAGGCGGGACTTCTGCTTGCGCAGGCCGCTGACCGAGGTGATCGTGCCGGCACCGAGATCAATATCGACGTTCAAATAGAGGCCATCGACGTCGATCTTCTGACCTTCGCCCATCTTGATAAGCGCACCCTGGCGATTGCTGATCCCGGCATTGTCGAGCGGATCAGCACTGGCCGGGTTGGATGCGCCGACACCAAGCGTGTCAAACAGGAAGGCGGGACTGTTCGGTGTTTCGCTTACCGTCGGAATGCTGTCTGATCGGTCACGGAGATATTCATATTGCAGCAGCGCGCTGACCGTGGACGATGGTTCCCACAGCAGCTTGACGCGGGCGTTCCACACGTCCGTACCGCCAAGCGAACCGCCATCGCCGCAGCCGGACCGACCGGCAAATTTGGACGGGGCGAATGCGACGACCGGGCCGTAGCACGCGCCATTCTTGTAATAGCCGTCCGATTGCGAATGACCGACGACCGCGCGCAGGGCCAGCGTATCGCCGATGATTGGCACATTGGCCGCACCCTTCATTTCAAAAGTGCCGAAGCTACCGACAAACGCCTGGCCTTCAACGCCGATCCGACCGAGTTCGGGGCGCTTGGTCCTGACCGTGACCGCGCCGCCGGTGGTATTCTTACCGAACAGCGTGCCTTGCGGCCCGCGCAGCACCTCGACCTGACCGACGTCAAACGTGTCGAGCAACTGAGTCTGGACGCTGGGCACGACAAAGTCATCGACCAGTACCGCAACCGGCGGTTCAAAATAAACGATGATAGTGTTCTGACCGACGCCGCGGATCGAGAAGGACGCCGCGTTGAAGCCGGTGATGGTAGCCGCCGAGAAGTTCGGTACAAACACGGACAAATCACCGATGTCGCGCGGTGAAGACTGCTGGATCAGCGATGAATCCATGACTGACACCGCAATTGGTGTGGTTTGCAGATTACTGTCACGCCGTGTCGCGGTGACGATGATATCGGCGACGCCTGTATCGTTCTGCGCTTGCGGTTCTGCGGCCTGTACGCCGGCCGCCTCCTGCGCATGAGCCGGCATCACAAAGCTAGCTGCAGCGGCAAGCGCCGAGGCAGTACCAAGGAACATTCTCATCGACATAAATCCCCCTCCTGTTGCACGCCGCCTAGTGTCGGATGGCGCTCTTTTTCTTTGTCACACACAACTGATGCTGCCACAGCGCTCATCAGCAATCAATCATGTTTGTTTTTTTTATAATCGTGATAGTGTTGGTTTAACAATCACCGTGCCAGCAACCGCGGACGCGAGGAGAGCGAGCGATGAACTTCGATTTTCGGAACTGGAACATCCATGTCGGGATGCCACATCCCTTCAATGCGGAGGCACCCCGTCCAGATAACGGAACCGCGCGGCCAGAGCCATCGCGCTACTATGATCGCGCCTGGTGGGACCGCGAATGGGAACAGGTGTTCACGCAAACCTGGCTGTTGGCTGGCGTGGTCAGCGACATTCCCGAGGCGGGTGATTTCCTGCGCTTCGACATCGGCACGGAATCATTCATTGTTGTTCGTAATGAAGACGGATCAATCAAGGCACATTATAATGCGTGCCCGCATCGTGGCAGCCAGATCGCGCTTGATCACTTCGGTTCGGTCAGCCAATTTGTGTGCCCTTTTCACAGCTGGCGGTTCGATCTCGACGGGCGCAATGCCGCGGTCACCGATGCGGAAACCTTCAACCCAGACGTGCTGTGCCATGGCACCGACCTGACATCGGTCCGGTGCGAGGAAGCCGCCGGTCTGATCTTCGTGTCGATGAACGAGGATGTCCCGCCGCTGAAAGACTATCTCGGCATCGTTGGCGATCATCTGGCGCTCTACGACATCGCCAAAATGAATGTCGTGCAGCACAAGCAATCCGATTGGGCCGCCAACTGGAAGGGTGGCGTTGATGCCTTTTACGAAATCTATCACCTGCACAGCGTTCACCCGCAAACCCAAGGCGTGATGGACGATCGGACGCAGATCGATCTCTACCCCAATGGCATGAGCCGTCAGTTTGTGCCATTCGCACAGCCAAGTCCGCGCTTTCCAGATCAGGTCTCGATCAACGAGGGCATCAAGATGATGATGCGCGATGCCGGCCTCGATCCGGACCGCTTTACCGGCACCGCGCAGGAGAGCCGGGCGGCGATCCAGCAAGCCAAGCGCGAGCGCTCGCGTCAGTATAATCTTGGCTATGACAAGTTCAGCGACACCCAGCTGAGCGATTCAACCATTTATGGCATTTTTCCGAATGTGCAGATCGGTTGTCATCCAGAAGCGGTATTCATCCACCGGTTTCTGCCCCACCCAAGCGACCCCGAACAGTTCACCTATGACACGATGATTCTGTTCAAGCATGAAGAGATCCCCGGCTATGGCGCGCCGGCATGGATGGGACTTGAGCCCGGAATCGATACCAGCGGTGCGCTCCGGCCCGATGTCATCCACATCCCTCTGGGCGAACCGCCGCATTTGGGCGAGGTCCTCGATCAGGACAGTGAATTGCTGCCCGTCGTACAAAAAGGCGCACGTTCGCGGGGTTTCAAGGGGCCGCTATGGAGCGAACAGGAAGCCCGGTTGCGCCATTTCCATGTCGAACTGGACCGCTACATCACTAGCGAGAAAAAGGAGGAGAAGGCCGGATGCCGATGACGTTCGTTGCCAGGTTCAGAATCAAACCTGAAAAAGAGGCCGATTTCCTAGTGCTGATCCCCAAGATAGAAGCGATCAGCGCGGAGGAAACGCACACGCTTGCCTATAAATTCTACCGGCTCGACGAACCCAATATGTTCGCGGTGCTGGAGAGTTTCACTGACGAAGCCGCCGATATCGCGCACCAGAAAAACCCCAAGACGGTTGCACTGATCGACGACATTATCGCCTGCATGGACGGCACCTATACCCGCGAATATCTGCGGGACATCGGCTAACTAAGAGCGGCATACCGTTGCCGAGCGTGTGCCCCCGGCAACTTCATTCAAAAGAGGATAGTCATGACGGTACCGGGGAAATCCTTCATCGCGACCCTGCGCGTAAAGCCCGAGAAGCGCGACGATTTCATCGCGCTACAGACCGAACTCAAACATCTCGTCAAGGCACATGAACCCGATGCATGGGTTTATGAGCTGCTGCAGGCGGAGGAGGATGACACGCTCTTCTACTGTGTCGCCACCTTCCGGGATGACGAGGCGTTCGACCATCACATGCATATCGATTTTCACGACCAGATGGTCCCCCCCATCCTCGAATGTCTGGTCGAGGACATGCGACTCGCCTTCTTCAAGTCCCACCAATGACCGGCATGGGTCTTGAGGCGCGGATCAGGCGGATCGAGGATCGGCTGGAGATTGCCGACCTGCAGGCGCGCTATGCCATCCATATCGACGATCATGATCTGGAGAAGGTTGGGCCGCTCTTCGCCCGCGAGGGCCGCTTCCGGTCGGTCGACGGAGTCATGGACGCCATCGGGCGCGAGGCCATATGCGCGCAATATCAGGGGCGATTCGCAGCACTGAAATTCGGTTTTCACGTCACGCACGATCATCTGATCACGCTCGACGCGGACGATCCCGACAGCGCGCACGGCATCGTGTCATCGCATGCCGAGGTTGTGCGTAACGCTGAGCCCATGGTCGTCGGGATGCGCTATCATGATCGTTATGTCCGCGAGGACGACGCCTGGCGCTTTGCCGATCGCCTGCTCCATTTCTTCTACTATCTGCCCGTCGACCAATATCGCGCCGCGCTGCTGACGCGCGAGCGGATGCGCGCCTATGGCGACGCGCGCACGGCCGATCTGCCGGAAGGCACTCCGACATACAGCACCGAGTGAGGGAGGATCACATGGCGTACAGCGAAGCCGATGTCGAAGAGCTGATCGCGCGATCGAAGGTGTATGACGTGCTCACCCGCTATTGCCGTGCGCTCGACCGTTGCGACGTCGATCTGATGCGGTCGGTCTATTGGGACGACGGCTTCGACGATCACGGCGTCTTCTCCGGCAACGCCGCCGAATTCGCCGATTTCATCATCCGCGAGATCCAGAACTGGTTCGAGATCACGATGCACGCGATCATGAACGTGCACATGGAGGTAAAGGGCGATGTCGCCTGCACCGAGTCCTATCTCTTCGCCTATCACAAGGTCCGCGGCGACAAGGCCAAGGTCGGGGATATTTTCGGCTCACGCTATGTCCAGCAATTCGATTGGTCCAGAGTCGAAGGCGTGCCGCACCATTTCTATTATGGCGGACGCTATGTCGACCGGATCGAGCGGCGCGACGGCGAATGGCGCATCGCCAAACGCACGGTCGTAATGGACTGGAACGATAACCGGCTGAGCGGAGAGATTCTCGACCAGGGCATGTTCGAGACGCTCCGGCCGCGCGGCGAACGCGGCCCCGCCGATCCGGTTTTCGCCAACCGCCCCTAAAGCCGCTCGGGGGCCTCAATCAATGCGCTGAGCGCCTCGAGGAACCGGGCACCGTCCGCCCCGTCGATGGCGCGGTGATCGCAACTGAGCGACAGGTGCAGCACGGGCACGATCCGGATCGCGCCGTCGTCATCGACCGGCTCGGGGCGCGCCTTGCCGACCGCCAGGATCGCGCCCTGGGGCGGGTTGATGATCGCGTCGAACTGCTCGACACCAAACATACCCAGATTGGACACCGAAAAGCTGCCGCCCTGATATTCATGGGGCTGAAGCTTTCCGGCGCGCGCGCGCTGCGCCAAATCGCCAAGCCGCACGCCGATTTCCAGCACGTCGAGGTCGTCCGCGCCTGTCAGAATCGGCGTGATCAGCCCGCGCGGCGTCGCGACTGCCACCGCGACATCGGCATGCGCGAAGCGATGGATTTCATGACCGTGCACCTGGATATTGACCTCGGGTACCTCGCACAGTGCGAGCGCGACCGCACGAACCAGATAGTCGTTGACGCTCGCGCGTTTCCCCTGCTGCTCGCGCAGCGCGATTAGCCGGTCGGCGCGGACCCTTCGCCGCAGATAGAAATGCGGGATCGTCTGTTTCGCCTCGGTCAGCCGTGCGGCGATGGTGCGGCGCATGCCGGACATCGGGATAACCTCGACGCTTCCCGCTGGTGCGGGCACCGAGCGCGCCCTCAGCAATGGGGTAGGTTCCGGCACGACCAGCGCGAGGACATCGGCCTTGCTGATCCGGCCCTTATGGCCAGTGCCGGCGACCTGCGCCAAATCGATGCCATTTTGCACCGCGATCCGGCGGGCGAGCGGGGAAGCAAAAGCGGCCTCCTGCCCCGCTACGGCAATCGGGCCCTTGAGCGCGGAAGCATTCTGGCCGGCCAGTGCCTTATCGACATCTTGCCGGGTGATCCGGCCTTTCCTGCCCGATCCTGATAGTGCGGACACGTCGATGCGGCTTGCCTCGGCCGCGCTGCGAGCAGCAGGGCTGATTGCGACATGATCGGGAATGCTGGCGGGGGGCGGTGGTGGTGGCGCAGGTGACGGCACGTCTTCACCCTTGGCGCCGGACATGCTGGCATCGACAGGCTTGAAGGCGACCACGAACGCGTCGACGTCCGCCACCGCCGCGTCGGGAGGGCCGAGTACGCCGAGCAGGGCGCCAACCGGATAGATCTCGCCCGCCTGCGCCACCAGTCGCACGAAGCAGCCATCGGCCTCGGCCTCGACCTCATTGGTGATCTTGTCGGTCTCGATGAGCGCCAGCACATCGCCCTTGGCGAACGGCTTGCCCTCCTCGACCATCCATTCGGCGACAGTCCCCTCAGACATTTCAATGCCCCATTTGGGCATGGTGAAGGCCTTGAGCTGCACCATCGCCTCAGCCCCTGCCCAGCACGTCGCGCACCGCCGCCTCGACTTTTTCGGGCGATGGCAGCCAGGCGCGCTCGAGCTCGCGCGAAAAGGGAATGGGAGTGTGCGGCGCAGTCACCATCTTTGGAGGGGCCTTCAGACTGGTAAATGCCTTTTCAGCGACCAGCGCCGTGATGTCAGTCGCAAGCGAGCAGCGCGGCGGGCTTTCGTCGACAACGACGAGACGTCCGGTCTGTTCAACGCTGTCGAGAATGGCTTCTTCGTCGAGCGGGCTAATCGTGCGCGGATCGATGACGTCACAGCCGATCCCTTGGGCGGCAAGCATGTCTGCGGCCTTTTCGGCAAAACTCACCATCCGGCCGAGCGCGACGATGGTGACGTCCCCGCCCTCGCGGGCCATGCGCGCATGTCCAAAGGGCACGCGATATTCGCCATCGGGCACCTCTCCCTTCTTACCGAACAGCGCCTTGTGCTCGAAGAACATCACCGGGTCCTGCCCGCGCAATGCTTCGGTGAGCAGCCCCTTGGCATCGGCGGGAGTAGTGGGCAGCGCCACTTTCAGCCCCGGGACGGCGGTCAGCAGGTTGTAAAAGGCCTGGCTGTGCTGCGCGGCGGCATTCATGCCTGCGCCATAGATCAGGCGGACGACGACCGGACAGCTGGTGTTGCCGCCGAACATATACCGAAATTTCGCGATCTGGTTCATCAACTGGTCGGCGCATACCCCAATAAAGTCGGAAAACATCAACTCCGCCACAGGCCGCTTGCCCGCGAGCGCCGCACCGGCTGCAGCGCCGACAATAGCGCTTTCCGAAATGGGTGTATCGATGACCCGATCCGGCCCGAACTTGCCAATCAGGCCGCCGGTCGTGCCCCAGATGCCGCCAATCGCTTCCTGCCCGCCCGCCGTACCGGCACCACCGGCGATATCCTCACCCAACAGGATGATATTGGAATCGCGTTCCATTTCTTCATGGAGTGTGCGGTTAATCGCATCGCGAATTGTCATGATGGCCATGGCACGTTCCTCAATAGTCGGCGTAGACGTCTTCAAGGACGTGCTGGGGTTCGGAAACAGGCGCGGCGCGGGCTGCCTGGACAGCGCGCTCGATCAGGTCGGCGACCTCAGCGTCGATTGCATCAAGATCGCCGGCCTCGAGTTGCTTGGCATTGGTTACATCGACCCGAAAGGCTTTCAGACAGTCCCGGTCCGCACGAATCTGATCCAGCTCACCAGGACCGCGATAACGCTGTGGGTCGCCTTCGAAATGGCCATAGAACCGTTCAGTGTCGAGTTCGATTGCCGCCGGCCCTGCGCCACTTCTGACATAATCGAGCAACGCGCCCATCGTGTCATATGTCGAAAAGAAATCGCTCCCATTGGCTCGCCAGGCTTTCATGCCGAAGGCTTCGGCGCGGCTGGCGATGTCATGCGCGGTACCGACAGCATATTGAAAGCCGGTGTGCTCGGAATAATGATTGTTTTCGAACACGAAGATAGCGGGCACCTTCAGCACGACGGCCATATTCATGGCTTCGAACGTTGTCCCCTGGTTGCAGGCGCCGTCGCCCGAAAAAGCGATGGCAACCTTGTTCTTGCCATTCAACTTGGCGGCGATGGCGGCACCCACCGCTTGCGGCGCACCGGCGCCTACAATGCCATTGGCCCCCAGCATCCCGATCGCCGTATCGGCGATGTGCATGGAACCGCCCCGCCCCTTGCACAACCCATCACGCCGACCGTAAATCTCTTTCATCATGCCGATGACGTCGCAGCCCTTCGCAATGCAGTGGCCGTGACCGCGATGGGTGGAGACGATCATGTCCTCGTCATCGAGATGCTCGCAGACCCCGACCGCAGAAGCCTCCTGCCCGCAATAGAGATGCGTGAAGCCGGGAATTTCGCCGGTTTTGATTTCGTCGTGCAACCGTTCCTCGAACTGCCGGATGGTTGCCATCCGCCGATAGGCGCGCAATAACGCGTCGCGTGAAAGCTGTTTCATATGTCCCCTTCGCCGGGGCCGTTATGGCCGTAAATATAGTCGCTGATAACGCGGTGAAAATGCCGGATACGCAGCTCCTGATCACTGAGCCAAAGCCCTTGAAAGGCGCTGGAGTGCATCCCCTTTTGCACTGTTGGCAGATTGAACGCGTCCTGGTCCAGAACCTGGCCAATGCTCTTGTCGCCATGTTTGAATAAACGGTGCGGGGGCCGTTCCGGCCATTCCTCACCTTCAGGCACCAGCTCGAACATCCAGATGTCATAGAACATTTTGTCGGGATCAGTCGGATGCGGCCGTTGGCGAAAGAGCATCAGATCGTCGGCATGCGTGTTGAGCGTCACATTGGGGAAAATCAGGTAATGATAATCGTCGGTCAGCTGATCGTCGTTGAGCTCCGAATAGTCCTTGCCGCGAGCCTTGCCGTTGGCGCGCATGAATTTCTGGACATCACGGCGAATGTCACTCACCCGCCCGTCATAATCCGCCGGATCCATGCCCGCCTTGATCATGATTTCGGCAATGGCCGGCGGGATCGCCGACGGCAGGACGACCCGCGGACTGACCGTCGCAAACGGGATCAGATAGCGACTGTGCCGTTCGTAGCAGTCAATCTGGATGTTGATGTCGTCCAGATACCATTTGAGCTGCGGATGGATGCCCTGGACATGGTAGCTTTCGTTGAATGCATCAATGCTCGCCTTCCAGTTACAGTCCCATTCGACCGTTATATCGCGCGTCCACGCCATCCGCTCGAAATGATAAGGCGCGAGATGCTGAGGGATCGGATCGAGATAGTCTTCGAGTGGCTCGGGGTCAGGGTTCAGCGTGAACCAGACGAAACTGCCCCATTCGGCGACCTTGACCTCCGGAATGCGGCCGCATGTTGGCCCGCCTTGGGGAAAAGTGTCAAGGTCGGGGATTTTGGTAATCTGGCCATCTAGATCATAGGCCCAGTGGTGATACATGCACCTGAATTCTTCGGCATTGCCGAGACCTTCAGGGCGCAGCTTGTTGCCGCGGTGTAGACAGACATTGTAAAAGCCTTTGACCGAACCGTCATGCTGACGGACGATCAGGATCGATTCCTTGCCGATTTCGGTGCAGATATAATCGCCGGGCTCCTTGATGTCGTCCGACCGGCCGCCGAGCAGCCAGACCTTCGACCAGATGTGATCCCACTCTTTTTGCATGAAATCGGCCGAGGTATACCGCGCGGCCGCGATCAGATCGTGGCCGAGATCAGGGTCAGGCGCCTTCTCTGCCGGGGTCCCGCCCGTCCATTCATCGGGATTGACCCGAATGATGTCTACCTTGCGCTTGACGTCCATCGTCGCTCGTCCTCGAGAGTCAGTGCCGCTCAGAAATGCGTCCGGTTGGTGAAGCCGCCATCGACAACCAGGTGCGAACCGTTGCACCAATTGGCCGCCGGACTGGCAAGAAAGACGATCGCGCGGGCAATCTCTTCGGGCGTGCCGAACCGGCCGGTCGGCTGCTGACGGATCAGGCTGTTATAGAATTTCTCCATCGTCCCCTTGATCATGTCCCAGTTGCCACCCTCAAACTCAACCGGGCCAGGCGACACCACATTGACGCGAATGCCGTCCTTGCCATGGGTCAGCGCCATTTGCTTGCCCCAGGTGACAAGCGACGCCTTCATCGCATTATAGGCCTGCGGCCCGCCCATAGCTTCGCCGGCCGATGTGGTAGCAATGAGAACTATCGAACCGGAACCACGCTCGGTCATGCCAGGCAGCACCGCTTCGGCCGCACGCACCGGCCCCATGACATCGACCTCGAATGCACGGGTCCAGTATTTCTCGCTGCCGACGCCACCGCCCGCCGAGGTAATCGGAACCAACACATCGCAGCCGCCCAATTGCTCGATGATGTCGGTCAGCCAAGCCTTGTATTCCTCAGCCTTCATGACGTTAACCGGCGAACCGATGACATTCGTGCCATATTTGCGCAGATTTGCGACCGCTTCCTTCACCGAGTCCTCGGACCGGGCCGTGATGGCAACGTCGCACCCTTCGCGAGCCAACAGTTCCGCCACGGCGAAACCGATGCCGCGCGCGCCACCGATCACGAGAGCCTTTTTGCCTGATAGTCCCAGATCCATCACATTCTCCTAGCGTGTCTGATTTCGTTCAAATGCGGCAAGCGACCGAGGTGCGCGCCTCCGGAAAGCTGTATCGTGCCACCATTGGCAAAGCAGTCATCCTGCGCCAGCCATGCTACGGCAGAGGCGACCTGCTCCGGCGTCACCGCCAACGACCCCAGCGGGCAGGCGTTCAGATAGAGGTCACGGATTGCGGGCTGAGCAAAAATGCCTTCGGTCATCGGGGTCGGCGAAAACCCTGGCGCAACCGCGTTGACCCGGATCCCCGACGGGCCGAATTCAAGAGCTGCGATGCGGACAAGATGGTCAAGCGCCGCCTTGGCGCAGGAATAGGCTGCCAGCCCTTCACCCGGAACCGCAGCGGTGAGCGACGAAAACAGGATGATCGCACCACCCCGCACCATATTGGCTGTCGCATGTTTGAGCAGCAGCATATTGGCCGTGACATGCATCGCGAACTGGCTTTCGATTTGTTCGCGGGTAATTTTCGACAAGCGCGATGCATCGGTTGTGCCGGCTGCATTGACCAGAACATCAACCGGTCCGGCCTGCACAAACATCGCCTCGATCGAGGCCTCATCGGTCACATCACAAGCAAGCGCCCGGCCATCAAGCGCCTTGGCCAAAGCACGTAGGGGATCCATACGCCGACCGGCGACAAGAACGGCGAACCCGGCATCGTACAGGCGCCGGGCAACCGCTTCACCAAGACCGCCGCCGCTGGAAGCGCCGATCACCAATGCCGATTTGCCGTTTCTATTCATGCCGCCAGCCTTAATCAAAGCCCGACATGTTTCAAGAAAAAACAGTCAACGATGACTTTTTTATGGCCGAATCGAAAGACCATTGTCGACAATATACTCGCCTCCGGTCAAGAATCGCGCTTCATCGCTGGCCAGGAACAGGATCAGGTTGGCGACATCGCGCGGCGATCCGGTCGCCCCGGCGGGCAATACGCCCTCGGGAACCGTCTGCTCGTGCCCTGCCCGACCTTCGGCGCTTTGCACCATCGGCGTTTCGATCGACGATGGATGCAGCGTGTTGCAGCGGATCGGATAGCCCTTGTCCTGGCAATGGATAGCGATCGCCTTGCTCATCGAACGCACCGCACCCTTAGCCGCCGAATAAGCGAAGAACGGCGGATAGCCTATATGGCTGGCGATCGACGACATATTTATGATCGATCCCGCCCGCGATTTGGCTAGCAACGGCAGACCATGTTTGCAGCCCAGAAAGACGCTGGTGGCCATCACCTTCATGACGCGCTCATATTGATCTAGCGTCGTTTCCTCCGGATCGGCCACAACAACGATCCCGGCATTGTTGACCAAAATGTCCAGACGACCATAGAGCGCGTCAATCTCTGCATAGACGCGCTTCCAGTCATCTTCGGATCCGACATCATGCTTGACGGCATGCGCCTTGCCGTCCAACGATGCGACAAGCGCCTGCGCCGCGGCTTCATTGATGTCGGATACAAAGACAGTCGCCCCTTCGGCGACAAACAGTTCGCAGTCCGCCTTGCCAAGGCCCGATGCGCCCCCCGTCACCAGCGCAACTTTTCCATCCAGACGTCCCATGCTATCTCCTGTCAGTGCAATTTTTTTCCAAGCTCCCAGCTTGGATTTGACTTGTCAAAGCAAAACAATCATGTCTGTTTTAAACTAAGGTAAAGTCCGATGGCCATGCCACGAGTTGCATCCAGGAGCGTCACGCCCGTTGCGCCCACTCGGCAAAAGATCGAGCCGACCCATCAGGCGCTCAAGAGCGCCCAGACCAAGGCGCGGTTGGTCGAGGCCGCGATCCGGTGCCTCGTCAAATACGGCTATTCCAAAACCACGACGCCGAAGGTGGCCGAAGAAGCTGGCCTGTCGCGCGGTGCGATGCTGCATCATTTCGAAAATGGCAGCCAGTTGATGCAGGCGACGATCATCGAACTGCATCACAAACGTCTGCGCGCGTTCCGTCGTGCCGCGGAGTCACAGGAGCATAACGTCCGGACCTTGGTCCGCGCTTATTGGGACCAGATGCTGCGCCCCAATTTCATCGCATTTCAGGAACTCGCCATTGCCGCGCGTACTGACAAAGAGCTTTCCGCGATTCTCGAGCCTGTGCGCATCGAATTTCGCGCGCGCTGGTATGATCTGGCGATCCAGTTGTTCCCGGATTGGCATCGTGATCTCAAAAGCTTTGATCTCGCGCTCGCCCTATCGCAAAACATGCTCGAAGGCTTGGCGATCAACCGCCTCACCCATGGTGTCGATGAAGGCATGATCGAAGCCGTGCTGGAAAACCTGGAACAGCAGATCTTGGCGCTTCGGCCAAAAGGATGACGCCTAGCGCCTTTTGATATCCGGTCAGCCCCCCTCGTCACCCATCGCCCAGCGGATGCCGCGTCGAAGCAATTCATAATAGACCGGATAATTCCACGCACAGCGTTCGGGATGCGGATTGAAGGGACGGACCGGCACCAGATCGTAATGACCGCGACAATGCCCTAACGTTAGGTAAAGCACCGCGCCCTTGCCGACCCGACGCTCATACAGCACCGGCACTTCGCCTTCCTGCCATTGGCGGGTGCCATATTCAGGACACGTTCCAGAAAATTCTGTATGGAGCAACACGTCAATCGGTGCGGTCCGGCGCCCCAGATACAACTCATCAATAATATTGAAGTCCCGCAGGCCCGCCGTCATCATATGATCGTCGCGCGTAACCCGCACCTTATAGGCGCCAATCGGCGGATGGCCTTCAAACTGGGTACCCAGCAGCGCCATGAAGTCCGGCGCCGCATCGGGCGTCAAGACTGTTCCATCCTCAGCGAAACGCAAAAGCGAATTGGTGCCATGCAATGCCAACCAGCGCCCGCCCTGGTTCAAAAAATCGGCAAGATGCGCGACTTGGTCGGCTTCCGGCACAAGATCACAGGTATAGGTAATGAGCAATGCGCTCTCACCGAGCAGCTCGGCATCGCCATAATCGGCGGCAACGCTGGTACGGATCTGCGGCCATTCGGCCAGCAGCTTCAAAATCTCGAGCCGGGCGAAGTCGATATCATGATATTTGCCGGCAGCGATCAGATGGGCGCGCATGCCGGAGCCTTGGTTCGTTCATTCATGCTCGCAAAACTATTGCCCTTTGAGCATTTGGCAAGCAGAAAACAATCACAGATGATTGGAGAATCGCGAATGACGGGGACAAGTTCGGCGGGACGCGGTGTGGGGCCGCTCAAGGGCGTTCGGGTCATCGACCTGACCAGCGTCCTGATGGGCCCCTATGCCACGCAGATCTTTGCCGATCTGGGCGCGGACGTCATCAAGGTGGAGAGTCCCGAAGGCGACACCACCCGCTATCTGCCGCCCGGGCCACAGGTCGATCGCGGCAGCATGTTCATGAACGTGAACCGCGGCAAGCGCAGCATCGTGCTTGACCTCAAACAGCCCGATGGCCGGGCCGCCCTCCTGAAACTGGTCGAGGGCGCGGATATTTTCATCCACTCGATGCGCGCTCAGGCAATGGGCCGGCTGGGCCTCGATTATGCCGCAGTCCGAGCGGTCAATCCCCGGATCATCTACGCCAATCTCTACGGTTTCAGCCGCAAGGGACCCTATGCCGACTATCCCGCTTATGACGATATCGTGCAGGCAGCCTCGGGCCTCGTGGCGCTTCAGGCCAACCTGTCAGGCGGCGAACCGACCTATCTGGCGACGGTTGTTGCGGATAAGGTTGCCGGCCTGACCGCGACCTATGCCGTCACCGCGGCGCTCTATGCCCGTGAAAAAACGGGGCTGGGCCAAGAAATAGAAGTACCGATGTTTGAAACGCTCGCGTCGTTCACCATGGTCGAGCACCTGTGCGGCGCACTGTTCGACCCGCCGATCGGCAAGCCCGAGTATCCCCGCGTTACCTCTCCCCATCGCAAGCCCTATAAGACTAGGGATGGCTATATCGGGGTGATGATCTATAATGATAAGCATTGGCGCGGTTTTTTCGATGCAATTGGCAATCCGCCTTGGTCGACCCAGCCGATGTTCGCGTCGATGCGCAGCCGCACAGAAAATATTACCGCCGTACTCGGCCATCTGGCCGATGTGCTTGCCGAACGCACGACCGATGAATGGATGGATGTTCTCAAGCGCGCGCAATGTCCGGCGATGCCGATTGCCAGTGTGGCGGACCTGCTGACCGATCCGCATCTGGAGGCCGTGGCGTTCTGGGATCGTCGCGATACCCCCGACGGTACGATCCGCATGCCGGGCATTCCGGTTGATTTTTCAGAAACACCCGGCGCGATCGGTGACCCCGGCCCGGCGCTTGGCGCCCATAGCGAAGCCATTTTGCGCGAGGTGGGTTATTCAGAAGATGACATCACTGCGTTAAAACAATCCGGCGCACTGCAAGCGGCTCAAGCAGGATGAAAAAGAATCAACGGATCGCCCTGATGGTCGCCGATTTGCGCGACCACGCGCAGGCCGATGGCAATCGCGTCGGGGGCCAATCCCTCGACGCGGCTCATCAGCCGGGGGCCTTCCTCAAGGTCAACCAAAACGACATTATAAGGTTCTTCCGGGGGTTTGGGCCGCACCACAGTCACGGAATAAACCGATCCGGTCCCTTTTGCCTCCACCCATTCGAGTGTTCCGCCGGTCGGCGTCGCGATCCGCGGCGGAAAATAATGCGTGCCATCGCTGGCGTCCCGTTGCAGCAGGAAACGTCCCGCAGCCAAGCCATCGCGCCAGATTTTTTCGGGCGGTTGATGCATGATTACCTCCTCCAAACGGCAACGCTAGGGGCGCGCGATATTTCGGTCAATCGGGCAACGGCCTATGGCTGACGCCTTTCCGCGCGGCAAGACCGCTATCTGTGGCCTCGCCACGTTCGGCATTGGTGAAGCGCCGGGCTACAGCGCGATGGAGCTGGCAGCCCAGGCCGGCCTGATGGCGGTGGCAGATGCCGGCCTGACATTAGCTGACGTTGACGGAGTGTTCATCTGCCTGCCGAACGACCTGTTCGCCGGGCTCAGTCTCGCCGAATATTATGGTATCCGCCCCCGCTTTACCGACAATAACCGCACAGGCGGTTCGTCCTTCATGAGCCACATGATCACGGCCGCGCTTGCGCTCGAGGCAGGCTATATCGACTGCGCCCTCATTGCTTACGGCTCCAACCAACGGACCGGTGGCGGCAAGCTGTCGACACCGGCCAAAAGTGCGGTGTGGGAAGCACCTTATCGACCGCTTTTCCCACTGAGCAGCTATGCGCTCGCGGCGGCACGGCACATGCACGAGTTCGGCACCACCCGCACGCAAATGGCCGAAGTCGCAGTCGCCGCGCGCGCTTGGGCCAATGGCAATCCCGAAGCCTTTGCCAAAGGCCCGCTCAGTATTGCCGACTGTCTCGCTGCGCAGATGATCAGCGATCCCATCTCAAGAGCAGATTGCTGCCTCGTCACCGACGGCGCCGCAGCCGTTGTGATGACGCGCGCCGACCGCGCCCGCGCCGGCCCGAAGCCCGCAGTGCCGCTGCTCGGCGCGGCCGCCGCTACCTGGCACAATATGATCAGCGCCGCGCCCGATCTGACGGTGACTGCAGCAGCGGAATCGGGCCCGCGCGCCATGGCGATGGCTGGGGTCACCCCCGACAAGATCGACGTCGTGCAAGTCTATGACGCCTTCACCATCAACACCATCTTGTTTCTCGAGGATCTGGGTTTTTGTAAAAAAGGTGAAGGCGGTGCTTTTGTATCGGGCGGCGGCATCGCGCCGGGCGGCCATCTGCCTGTGAACACAAATGGCGGCGGCCTCAGCTATGCGCATCCGGGCATGTATGGCCTGCTCGCCATTGTTGAAGCCGCACGACAGATCCGCGGCGAAGCGGCCAACCAGATTGATGGGGTCCATCTGGCGCTCGCGCATGGCAATGGCGGCACGCTATCGAGCCAAGCCACCGTGATACTGGGTTCGGCCGATACGGTTTAAGGTCAAGTGCGTCGGCACAACACTCCCCCTCGATGAGATCGCGTGCTTGGCAGTATAAAACAATCATGTATGTTTATGATTAGATGCAAGAATGAGCCTGCACGCGATATCGGAGAGAAATGCCATGCCCCGTGTCCATGTTCCCGAAGCCTATGCGCATGACCCGTCAGCCTATGTCTGGGCGCACTATGCGCCGGAAGTGGGCGCAGCCGCTGGCGCCTTTTCGCGCGCCGTGTACGAACATGCGACGATGAGCCTGCGCGAAATGGAAGCGGCCCGGATTCGTACGGCGAATATCAACGGATGCGCGCTATGTATGGGAATGCGCGCGGCCCGTGATCTTGGCGGTCATTTGGCGCGGTCGGGTGGCAATCCGGACAAGGCCGTGTCAGCGCGCGGCAACCCGGTACCCGACGAGGCTTTTTACGACGCCGTCGCCCATTGGCGTGATGCGTCGTGTTTTAGCGAGCGTGAGCGCTTAGCCATCGACTATGCCGAACGTCTCGGACAAGCGCCCCAGTCGATGGATCATGACGAAGATTTCTGGGCGCGGATGCACAAGAATTTCAGCGACGCCGAAATTGTCGACATGACTTTTGCGATCGGATCATGGATCGCATTTGGGCGGCTGACCCATGTTCTTGAACTTGATGGCGTCTGCATGCCGACAGCGTCGGTATCTGCTTGAGGCTCCGAGCGACAAACAGGACTGAGGACGAATATTGCCTAATGACGGTAATCCCGATTTTGAAGCATTGATGACCCGGCGCGATGTCATGAAGGAGTGTGACTTTGGCAGAACCCTATGGCCTTATCGTTCTGGGTTCCGGGCCCGGCGGCTATGTCGCGGCGATCCGCGCCGCGCAGCTGGGCCAGAAGGTAGCGATCGTCGAGCGCGAGCGCCTGGGCGGCATCTGCCTCAACTGGGGCTGCATCCCCACCAAGGCGCTGCTGCGTTCATCCGAAATCTATCACTACATCACCCATGCCGCAGCCTACGGCCTCTCCGTCGAGAAGCCGGGCTTCGATCTTGCAAAGGTGGTCGAGCGTTCACGCGGCGTCGCCAATCAGCTCAATGCCGGCGTCAAGGGGCTGATGAAAAAGAACAAGATCACCGTCGTCGAAGGCGATGGGGCGCTCACCGGCAAGGGCAAGCTTTCGGTCACCAGGGACGGCAAGACCACCGAATTGCAGGCGAAGAACATCATCGTCGCCACCGGCGCGCGCGC